>Ga0256404_1001051_pt1 | contig 69829 bp, 61 predicted proteins | sample RumenRJG_01DNA_FD_185990 | JGI IMG/M metagenome (GOLD analysis project Ga0256404, IMG submission 185990) | Bovine rumen microbial communities from Lethbridge, Alberta, Canada - RJG_01 | ecosystem: Host-associated > Mammals > Digestive system > Stomach > Rumen | place: Canada: Alberta | collected... | reverse complement strand
TGTAAATATTGGGATGTGGCTTGGGGTAGATGTTTACTGCGTATCCATCGACAGTCCAATCTTTGTTCGCGAAGCTTTTCAGACTGCGTTTCATGTGTGAAGCCGAGGTGATGAGAATGCAACTGTCGGGCAGTATCCCAAGCGAATCGAGGATTGCAATACTGTAGGTTGCGTTCTCGACAGTGTTGCGGGCGTGTTGTTCGAGGATGATATTGTCGTCGTGTATGCTGAAATCGCCAAGGTAGCGTTTGAATTCCTCGGCAGTAGTCTCGCCATCGGATGATAATGACGAACAGGCATCGCCCGTGATGAGTATCTTCTCGGCAACACCACTTTGGTAGAGGTGGATAGCTTCCCAAAGACGAGCTCCTCGATTCTCGATATAGTTGGGTTGCATCGTTGCGGTATCAAAACTGTCGCTAAAACCGCCCATCACAATGGCGACATTGTAGTATTTCTTCGGCAACTTCTGGTGGCTGTATTGGCGTGTCGTCATATACTGTGCCCACTGCAGCAATGGTTTGTTGGTGAAGACCAACAATATGACTATCGCACTGATAAAGAATCCCCGACGCCATTTTTTGTCTTTGATAAAGTAGGCAAGGATGAAAAGAAGCACCACCCAAGTAAGAGGCAGAAGGAAGACTTTGAGTATTTTGGAAACAACGAAAAACAAGATGTAAAGGTTATAGGTTAAAGGTTAAAGTCTGAATGTGAGGTATGTTGTGTGAGGTCTGGTACGCAGGCATCCCTGCCTGCGAAATATTATCCTTTCCAAATCGAAGACCATCTCCAATCTTCAGGTTTTGAAACTAGACCCGCTTTTACAGGATTCATCTTGATATATGAAGAAACTCTTATTCCGTGATCATAATCCCTGATATATCTATCGAAATATTCATTCATCCAAAATTTGCCTTTTCTACCAAGAATTTCATTCCCTTTACTGGCAGTAAAAGAACGCCATGTGTGTAAAATCTGTGATAGTGTTGAGTCCTTGTTCATATTTATCATAACGTGAATATGATTTGGCATAATACACCATTCAAGTAATTGATATAGTGTATTGTTATGGTAATGAAGGGTATTTGCCATCAATTCAGCTATTCTTTCATCTCTGAAAAAGCATTGTCCGTATCCAGAATCTTCGTATTTCGCAATTATAGAAAGGCATTCTTTGGTTTTCTTCTCGTATACATCAGATGTGATGTCTTTGTTTTTCAGATAAATTAGAGTGGCTCTATAATAGTCAATAACAGATTGGGGCAAAGAATCGTAGAGTCGGAATGTTATGAATTGACATTGCTTGTCTTCAATATGCGGCAGATAGTTGCGGCAGTGGTTTTTGCTGGCTATTGCTGAATTATAAGTCATATTATATTTGTTTGTCGCAGGCAAGGATGCCTGCGTACCATTTTGGGATGCCTGCGTACCAGACTACGACTCTTTTATCATTTTCTTCAAGAAACTATATCCGAGGTTATGTAGGCGCATGAAGTATCCTATCTTGCTGATTATGTTTAAGTCATGGTGGCGTTTGAAAGCCTTTGCAATGTTTTCGTCTATTTTGATGTTAGGGTCTATAATTGTTAGATTGCCAAGTAGTTCTACGTTGTGATGGTTGGAATTCCAACTCTTGTGGCTGTCGGAGATCGCAACTCCGATGTTTTTTACTTTGGACTGCATCGGATTGACGGTGAGCATATTGTTTCTGGCGGCTGCATATGCCCAGCGGACTGCCCACGACTCAATGCGACCTCGACGCTCCATCTTCAATGTGCGGAACAGGTCGTCGCCGCCGCGATTAAAATTGTCCTGCAGCACTTTGCTTTTTGCTATTTCCTCAAAATCGCTAACTTCCCAGTCTACTGTCTGCCAGCGGTCGCGCCATGTGGCCCATCCCCAACATTGTGCGCGTGGAACGAGGAAGACACCATTGCTTTTGCTCTGGTCAATATCCTCAAGTTTGGGTGTATAGCCCGATATGCTCCAGATGTCTCTACGGTCCTTGTAGACTTTAAGCGATTCATTCATAAAGGATAGGAAATCGGGTGCTACAACGAGGTCGTCTTCAAGAACGATGACATCGTCGTGTTTTTGCAGCACATACGATACGCCTTCAATTACGGAGCGGGCTAGTCCTTTGTTCGTGTCGGCAGGAAAAGTCTCGACGTGTCTAAATCCGCTTAGTCCCTCGAAAAGTGATCGGACTCTCTTAACCTCCTCAATATCCTTCTCGCTACGGGCCGCGTCCATAAAAACGTAGAGGTCGCTGTCGCTGCACTCAGGACAGTTCATCAACGACTCGAGCATCAACCGTGTGGTGTCGAAGCGTTTATAGACGAATAGACAGATAGGGGACATTGGGGGTTAAAGTTTAGGGTTTGCTCCACTTCGGTCGCAGGCCTGCAAGCAGGCAGAAAGGTTAAAGGATTACAGATATCATTAAGTTAATTATGGTTTATCAGTTTCATTCGGAGATGGTAGGGGATGTATGATAGGATATGGTAGTATAATAATTTTTTGTTTTTATGCCAATGGCGGGAGATGCGAATTTCATTGCGGCATTGGCGTGAACAGCCAGGCAAACGCAGGTAGATAGATGCTCGCATCTTATGCCAGTGGGCTATATATTGCCGAATGCCTTTCAGATCTGGATGTGCCTGGTAAATCTCTTCAAGCCCTTTCCCCACAGGGTCATCATCAGCCGGAATGCGTTTGGGCTTGCCCATAGACGAGGTCTCGCCAGTGTGGAAAATACTTTGAGGCTTTCGGCAGTAGGCAATTTTAAAATTAGCAGCCAATCGTGCCCATGTCAGTAGGTCTTCGCCTTGATGCACTCCTTCGGGGAATCCTCCAATGGATTGCAGGGCTTTTTTTCTTACCATAACGCTGATAGAGCAGAATGGCGGGTCGGAGGTGGCAGCGACTTCGAAATAGTTGTCCATCACAAAGTCGTTATCTGATGGAATATTCAGTAAATGGATGTTGGATAATATTCCAGCGGCATTGCATCGCTGGTAGGCTGTGGCACAAACATCTACGTATGGATATTTGGTTCGAAGCCGGTCCGTTGTCTCGAGAAATGTTGGTTGCCACTCGTCGTCGGCATCCAAGAAAGCCACCCACTCGCCATGCGCCTCTGCCACACCACGGTTGCGGGCCATCGAAACGCCTTGGTTGTCTTGGTGCAGCAGCCGAATGCGCGGGTCGTCAATCTTAGCCACAACAGACTCTCCACCATCGGAGGAACCGTTGTTGACAACAATCAGCTCGAAGTCCTGTACTGTTTGAGCCAGCACCGAACGCACAGCACGTTCGACAGTGTCGGCTTTGTTGTAGAGAGGGATGACAACGGATAGCATTGAATGTTAGATGTTTATTTAGAAATTAAGTCCGCGTTCGGAGTATTGGTAGCTTGGTTTGTTTACTTTGCTTAGCATTCCAAGCATAATTCCATATAATGCAAATGGATAACCTGTCGAAGCCATTGTGTAGGTGACAACATTCTCGCTGTACATTGCTGCATAACAGCCTACTATACCACCGGCTGCTATCATTGCGCAACATTTGATATAATCGGGTACATAATTTCGCGTACACACTAGAAAACAGTGTACAACAACGGCTATACCTGTGATGATATAAAGCCAAAATCCTATCATCCCTGTGTCGCAGCGCATTTGAACGTAGTCTCCGTGTGTCTGCTTGACACCTGCTGGATTATCATAGAGGAACTTTTGGCAACTACCAATGCCGCTTCCTTTCAGTTCATGACCTTTATAGAATTCAGCTTCAAGCATTTCCCTTATTGCTTCACGCCCGTTGTTGCGGATGTCGTCTTCGGAGATGTTACCTTCTCGCAAGTCCTGTATGGAGAGCTCGTTCTCGCTGTCTTTCCAAAACATCTTATCATGGAAGGCGGGCACATAGAAAACAATTGCCAGTCCTATGCCGAGCACAGCTGCAATATAAGGTAGCGAAATCCATTTATGCTTGAAAAACATAAAGACAGCAAGTCCTGCAAACGATGCAAGCAATCCGCTGCGATGCACCATCAAGATGCATGGCAGGAAAAAGAGTATGCCAAGAATGAGATCCTTTTTGTCTTTACCATAAAAATAGTAGAATCCAAAGGATATTAGCGATATGGTTACGTAGTTGAGATTTAGAGCGGTAGCATACCAGAATGTGCCACCAAAGAACTGAGCTATGAATGGGAAATAGCCAATCAAAGCACTTACGATGGCTACCCTTCGAGCCCATACGCAGCAGGAAAGGAATATCTTTTCGTCACGCACAATTGCCGAGGCGGTAATCATAATGACGAGAGGATAAATGTATTTGAGAATGTATCGTATGCCGTATTCGATTGAGTCGCAATATGTCAGCGAGTAGATGAGCCAGAATATATAGATAAGATACATCACAGTACCGATGCCCCATTTGGGTCGCTCGACACTGACAAATAGCGACATAAGTAGTGCCACTTCAAGCAACAATAGTCGTATTGCCTGCAGGTTGAATCCTCCTCCGCTTCCGTGTCCTCCGGCAGACGACGACAGTGCCAATGTGCCGGTAGCAAAAAGCAGAATAAAGAACATCTCGGTACCCTCAATCAGCAGGTATTTGCTGCTGTTCAAGGGATCCTTGATGCGGGCACTGTAACGGAACATAAATATGAAAAAGTATGCGTTAAGCACCAGGAATAGTATAAGGTTGATTATTCCGCTCACGGATAAAGGTTATAGGTTAAAGGTTAAAGTTTAAAGGTTAAAGGTTATAGGTTAAAGATTTATGTTCTATAATATTTTTTTTGAACACGAATTGTTCGAATGACATGAATAATTATTGGTCGCTTCGCTCAAAATCTCTCAAAAATCTGTTCAAAAATCTTTCACTGCCCATGCTTGGAGGGATGCGCTACGCGCAGAAATTCTTCAGAATTAATTTCAAATTTTACAAATTTCTTTTTTTGGTCGCTTCGCTCAAAATCTCTCAAAAATATATTCTAAAATATTTTTGTTGAACACGAATTGTTCGAATGACACGAATTATTATTGGTCGCTTCGCTCAAAATCTCTCAAAAATCTGTTCAAAAATCTTTCACAGCCCATGCTTGGAGGGATGCGCTACGCACAGAAATTCTTCAGAATTAATTTCAAATTTTACAAATTTCTTTTTGGGGTCGCTTCGCTCAAAATTTCTCAAAAATATGGTCTAAAATATTTTTGTTGAACACGAATTGTTCGAATGACACGAATATTTTTTCGAATGGTCGCGAGCGACCGACGAATTGCACGAATACTCAAGTAGATAGTTTTGAGTAGAGTGCTTTTATTTGTGCAGCATAATGGTTGAATGAGAACTGTTGGGCTTGAGATACAGCATGTTGTCTGATTTCGAGAAGATCATTTCTGTCAAATAATTCTATTGTCTTATAAGCCAAGTCGTTGATGTCCTCTTTTTTGAATAGTATACCATCTACACCATTGTTGATTATTTCCGCCAGTCCACCAGTGTCGGAAGCAACTACGGCACATCCTTGCGCCATAGCCTCAATTGCCGACAGCCCGAAGCCTTCGCTGCGCGACGGAACCCAAACAATGTCCATACGCTTGTAATATTCCGGCAGTTTCTCGTATTCCACTCGTCCGGCCCATTCAATGCGGTCGGGTGCTATGCGATAGTCATTCTGCTGTTGCTCCATCAGAGAACGCAGCTTGCCGTCGCCAACGATAATTAGCTTTGCATCAGGCTTTCGTTCAAGGACTTTGGCAAAAGCAGGTATAACAAAGTCTGCACCTTTGATGCTCTCCAAGCGGGCTACAACGCCAATGGTCTGAGGTCGACTTGTACGGTCATCTATACTGGAATTGAATACATACTTGGCGGGCAAGCAGTTGTGAATGGTGATATGATTGTGTTTTTTCAGTCGAAAATCTTTGTCAAACAGATTGCTACTGCCGAAGAAACTGCGTTCAGCAACCTCGGTAACGCATTTGAATGCCGTTACGACGTGACGCTGAAGATACCTCACCAACCACAAACTGCGATAGATGCTTGCATCGGTGTGTAGTGTCGCCAAAATCGTTTTAATTCCTAATCGTCGAAGGATGAAGACTGGCACAGCACCCGGAGCCATATATTGGATGTGCGCAATAGTGGGATGATATTCATTAACTACGCGTTGCAGACCGATTTTCAAGAATTTATACACTTCGCGGGTGCTTTGCGGCCGACGTCCGTATGCCGACAGGCAAACAACACGACTACCGGCACGTTCGAAGGCTTGAACCATTGCGAAATCGTATTCAAAATAGCATACTGTCACGCAGTTGTAGCCGGCATCGGTCAGTGCTTCGACAAGACGGAGAGTTTGAATCTCAGTGCCGCCAGTCTTGAGGCAGGGTATTCCAATAAGTACCGATGTATTCATTTGGGTTACATCAAATCTTTATTATTTTAACGGCGAATTAAACTGATTAAGCGAATTAATTTGTTGCCATTAATTCAATTGTGGAGTGAGAGGGGAGTGAGAGGGGAGTGAGGGGGACAATAGATCTGTATCTGAAGTTAACGGCTAATTAAACGTATTTAGTGGCTCACTTTTATATTCCAAGACAATATTTATATACCTCGATGGTTTGTGAAGCACATCGTTTCCACGAAAAATGTGAGGCCTGATTGATACAATGTTCAGTCAAGTCGCTCTTTTTCAGTGTGCCTTGTTCGAAGCTTTCCATATAGGAACACATCGTAGCGGTGTCGTCTGGGTCGACGTACAGTGCAGCATCGCCAGCTACTTCTGTAAGGGAACTGTTGCGGCATGTCACTACAGGTGTGCCGCATGCCATGGATTCGAGAACCGGCAGTCCGAACCCTTCGTAGCGCGACGGGAAGAACAGAGCAGTGGCCTCACCATAGAGTTGGGCGAGTCGCTGGTCGTCAATGTCGGAAAGTATCTGGACGTGGTTGAGAAGGTGAGCGCGGCTGCAGTATTCAAGAACCTGTAGCGGAATGTTGGGCCACACCAGCACGAGCTGATGTTTAGGCTGCTGTCGCACGAACTGTTCGTAGGCCTTGAGGACCGACATGGTGTTTTTGCGTCCCAGGCTGCACGACACGCATAGGAAATAGGGATGCGCTGCGTCCTTGTTTTGTGTCGGGTTGAAGAGGTTGCTGTTGTATCCCCATGGAGTAACGAATACCTTCTCCTCGTCGACATCCATATATTTCACAATGTCGCGTTTTGACGATTCGCTGCAAGTGATGACAGCGCGGCAATGGCGTGCAAGGGTAGGGTAGGTGCGCTGTGCACGCTTGTGGTCGAACACCTCGTCGGGACGGGCAAAAAACATCGCGTCGTGGATAGTGACGACGGTGCGTTCCGGTTTGTGTACCCACTCGAAATTGTGCGGAATGTGCAGCAGGTCGTAGCCCGTGGCCAGTTCGCGCAAGGGCATCTTACCGATAACTTTGTTGACCAGTTCCTTGTGAGGAAGAAAGATGTGGCGGCATCGGAAATCCGTGCCCATTCTCCGTCCGCTGATGCCTTTGGTGTTCTGCGAGTAAAGCATAACCTCAAACGGCAAGTCGTTGAAACTGTTGAGTGTCTCGACCAACTCTTTGGTGGTCCGGCCAATGCCAGAAAGCCATCCGCGTCCGTAGAGCGGAAGGACAGAGTTTATGTCGATCGCTACTTTTTTCATTGATTGTTATCGGATTTTGTTGCCAAACGTTCAAGAAGATTGTTCCATTCACCGATGGTTTTCTCTTTGCAGAATCGGCTGTTGAGGTTTTGAGATGCTTTTTCTCCGAGGTTCGATGACTCGGAATTATTATTCCAAAGATAGACTATTTTTTCTTCAAGGTCTTCGATATCGAGTGGGCGAAACAGCGATCCGCAAAGACTGCCGTTGCTGTCGGTCATCATATCCCGGAAAGCACCGTGGTCTGGAGCTACGCAGCAGCGTTTTTGCGATGCGGCTTCGAGCAGTGCTACAGGGAATCCTTCATAGCAACGACTTGGAATAACGACGAATCGCGAGCCGATATAGAACTCTGCAAGTTGCTGTCGGTCAATCTGTCCGCAAAGTGTCACATTGGGTAATGGCTCGATGCTTAGACCTTCGCGCAGTGTTCCTGCAAAGCGAAAAGGAATGTCCGGATGACGACGAGCTACCTCAAGAAGCATATCAAAGCCTTTCTCTTCGCTCATGCGGCCGACGTAGGCTATATATCCTTGTTTGTCGCTGTCCGTTTTGTCGCTTACGGGAAGTGTATCTATGTAGTTGGGTATAACTACGATGCGATGAGCGTCGAACCCTGCAGCGATGAGTTTTTGCTTTTGGAATTCGGTCAGGCAACTGTAGATGTCGACGTTGTCGAGGTATGCTCGTGTGCGACGAGCGACAGTATTGCGCAGGGCGTAGCCAAGAGAACGCAGACGGTTGTATTCGCAGTTATACCGTATGCAGTCGCGTTCGTTACCGTTGCGTAGGCAGTTCTCGCAAGGCCGTCCGTCGCGAAGGAAAAGTCCTGTCGGGCAGATGAGGCGGTAGTTGTGGACTGTCATCACCACAGGTATGCCAGCCTTTCGGCACAGAGGCAGAATGGCTGGCGAAAGGAAAGGATAGAGGTTGTGGATGTTGACCACATCGGGACGGAATGTACGCAGCTTGCGTCGCATTGCCCTCCGGCCAGCGATGCTGTAGATGCCGGCAAAAAATCCCCTTGTCTTTCCCCACAGCGTGTCGCGATGGTGCTGTGACGATGGTCGCAACGTGTCGACCTCGTGGCCGAGGTTGCTGAGGTCGTAAATCATACGGTCGACAACAGCCTCTTCGCCGCTATAACGGCCATAGTCGTTGTGTACGACAAGGATTCTCATTAATATTCGGTAATTCCGCCACCGGCTTTACGTTGGGATTTCATTTCCTCGAAGGCGCGACGTACAGCGGGATGGTCCATGATGATGACCGTTGCGCGGTTGAGAGGATACGGGTCGTAGTCGAGGATTCCGCCCATGTATTCGCGGCGCAGCTGCGATGCAGGTATACCATATTGATTAATCAACTTGTTGTATACCGTATCGGCACGTTGGTGGCTGAGGAATTCGTTACGTTTGACGGTACCCGTCTTCGAGTCGGCAGAGCCATAGAGGGTGAAGGTGTATTCTGGGAAAGCCTTCATTATGCGAGCCATCTTAGCAATCTTCATTTCCTCGGTGGGCAGGATTCCCCACTTGTCGAGTTCGAAGAAGACCATTTCGTAAGGCAGCATGCGCTTGCTCAGAATGGTTTCGAGCGGTGTGGAAGTGGGTATATTCTCGTATTGCTCTATCAGCTTCTGACGAGTTGCGGCCAATTCTTGCTTGTAGGTGATGGTATTGATGTCGTCGATGGTGTCGTGCTGCACGATGAGAAGCGAGTCGATTTTCTGTATAATGTCGACATCCTCAATCTGTATGTAGGCAATGAATTTGGGTACTTCCGTGCTGTTGGGGCTGATTAAACCTTCCTGAATGAAATAGGCGAGACGTTTCTCATCGCTGCGGAGATTGAAGTCATAGGTCAGACCGGCCATGACCGACAGTTCCATGTCGGGAGCGAACTTTTCGACGTTTGGTATGCGTTCACGGTCGAAATTACCTTCCATGATAGAGAGACGCAGGTCGCCATGCAGGTTAAGGTGCTCTGTGAGTGCATATTTTGCCATATATCCCACATGGCCTTCATTGGCGAAGTTGGTGTTCTTAAACCCGTGATAGTCTGCTGAATAACCAATGAAGTTGGAGAATTTCTGGGGATGAGCCTCAGAGAGTCCGACGCGGATGTTGTAGCCTGCATAGACGATATGGTTCCATTTCTTTTCGAGATTCACCACGTCGTAGGGCTTCATGAAAGAGAGGTTGACCAGAAGGTCGGCACCGAGGTAGATATAGCGCCAATCCTGGTGAAGGATATCGCTGTTGCCGTCGACGGTCCAATAGTATCCGCCCAAGGCTCCGTTGATGTTGTTGCCACCGATGTTGAAGGAGGAATAGCTCATACCTTCGCAGTTGCCATAGTCCTTAGTGAGGTCGGAACGATGCTGGATGTAGCTGTCGGAAGAGATGTAGCCGTGTGAGTTGGCAAATCCGATACCAGCGCTGACACCGACCACAGGGAATATCCATCGACCCACATGCAGTTCGGTTTTGCCGCCAATCCTGTCGAGCAGAGCGCCCTTACCGTCTTCATATCCGAAATAGATGTTGCCGCCGCCGTGCGCATAGATGGTCCAGTTGTCGGCAATGTGGGAGCGGATCCAACCCACGTCGTGCTCACCTCGTGCTGAAGTGGTGTCGATAATGGTATTGTGATATTCCTGGGCTGACAATATGCCTGTAAAGGCAAGTAAAAGTATGCTTATGAAAAGTTTCTTCATTATATATATTGTTAGTTTTTGTTAGTCAATTTTCACGTCACGTCCGCCGGCCTGTCCCTGTTGGCGCATCTCGTTGAAGACCTTGCGCACATAGGGGTGGTCCATGATGATGACCGTCGAGCGGTTGAGTTGGAACGGTGTATAATCGAGGATGCCGCCCGGGTATTCGCGTTGCAGCTGGTCGGGATTAACACCATAGTTATTGATGAGGTAGTTGTACACCACATCAGCACGCTGGTGGCTGAGGAATTCGTTGCGCTTGACGGTACCCGTCTTCGAGTCGGCCGAACCGATGAGGATGAACTTCATATCGGGGTAGGTATTCATTATATGTGCCATTTTCTCGATCTTCATTATCTCGCTTGGGAGGATATCCCATTTGTCGAGTTCGAAGAATACCTGTTCGTAGGGCAACATTATGCCCAGGGCGGTGGTGTCGAGTTCGCCATCGCGGCCATTGGCGTTGTTGAGGAGGTTGTCAAGACGGTTGATATCATCAAGAAGTTTGTTGATGGTATCCATACTTTCGGGAGTCGGCACGTTGACATACTCGTATCCGACCAATGTGGTATCGGCAATAGTTACAAAATTAGTATCCAGCATCTTCACATAGAGGAAGTGAGTGATGGTGTTGGCGCTACTTTCGAGGTTGGTTTGTTCGGTACGCTTGAAAGCGTCGCGATCCTGACGGATATGGAACTTGTATATAAGACCGATTTGCGCGTTGAAGATAGGGTCGACGCCAGGGCCTGGGGACTCGATTCCCGATACCCATTCGCGGTCGAACAGACGTTCCATGAACGATGCACGCAGGTCGGCATAGACGCTCCAGTTACGGTTGAAGTTGTATTTGCAGATATAGCCGAGATGAGCCTCGGAGCGATGGTTGTTTGTATCAACTTCTGATAAAGAATATTTGGTATGCACACCGCCATAGACTATGTGGTTCCAATCTTTTTCGGGATTATAGTTCTTTGAACCTCTGAAAATTGCGAGGTCCAAGAAAAGGTCGACACCGAAATAGAAATATTTCCATTTCTGGATATAAAGTTCATTGTTATAGTCCCAATAGTAGCCGTGGAGACCGGGGCCGCACTCGCCTGTGCCGCTTGTGATGAGGTGAGTGTTGTAAGTGTCTTTGGAGAGGAATCCGTGAGCGTAGCCATATCCGATACCGGCGCGGAAGCCCCACATGGGGAAAATGCGTCGTCCGAACTGGAACTCGGCATTGCCTGTCAGTCGGTCGCCGAAAGGTCCAAGACGGTCTTCGGTGCCGTAATACAACTGGCCACCTCCCTGCACAGACAGGAACCAGTCGTCGAAGAAGTGTGAGCGGATCCAGCCCACGCCGTGTGCTCCATTGACGGCTGCAGTGTCGTCGGCATGAAGTGCACGACCGTAGGCCACGTAGCGGTTGTCTTCACGGTTCCGGTCGTTCTGCGCATTGGCAGAAATAGCTACGAGAAGGAATAATAGAACTGATAGTGACGAGAGTGTTTTTTTCATGTATAGTAAGGGTTAAAGGGTTTGAGGGTTAGAGGGTTTGAGGGTTTGAGGGTTTGCTCCACTTCGGTCGCAGGCCTGCAAGCAGGCAGAAAGGTTAAAGGTTAAAGGTTTGCTCCACTTCGGTCGCAGGCCTGCAAGCAGGCAGAAAGGTTAAAGGTTAAAGGTTAAAGGTTAAAGGTTAAAGGTTAAAGGTTAAAGGGTTAGAGGGTTATATATCAACTGTCGGAGTCGTTGTCGCCATAGCCATAACCGTATCCGTAGCCGTATCCATAACCGTATCCGTAGCCATATCCGTAACCGTAACCGTAGCCGCCATATCCATAGCTGTGTTTGCGGATCTTGTAGTTGTTGAGGATAATGCTCATATTCTTTAGTTTGCCTGTCTGGTAGAATTCCTCGAGTTCCATCAGGATTCGGCGGTCGGAGGTTTTCTCCTTAATGACGAAGAATGTAGCATCCACAAGTCGGTTGACGATGGTGGCATCGGCGACGATGTCGATAGGTACGCTGTCGATGATGATAATATCATATTGTTTTCTTGCCCAGTCGACGAGGTCGTCGAAGCGGCGGCTCATAAGCAGCTCGGCGGGGTTGGGCGGGATGGGGCCGTTGTGGATAACCTTGAGGTCGGGATAGATGCTGTCGCTATCTATCAACTCATCAATATTGTTGTCCTGTTTCGACAGGTAGGTAGTCAGTCCACGTTTGTATTTTTCTTTTGTTCCGTGCCACGATTCGCGTTTGCGGATATCGCTGTTTATCAGCAATACTTTCTCGCCAGCATAGGCAAAAGAGAGGGCTATGTTGTATGCCACGAGGCTCTTTCCGTCGCCCGACATGGTCGAGGTCAACATGAGGACTTTTCCACCATCGATGTCGCCGTTCATGAACTGGATATTGTTCCTGAGAATGCGGAATGTCTCGTTGAAGCGGTCCTTGCCGCTTTTGGTGATGATGCGGCTCGCGTCGCCTTCGACCATGGGGATGATGCCTGCCACGGGGATAGAGCAGTAGGCTTCGACATCTTTCTTGCTGCGGATTCGTACATCGAGCCATTTTATAAGCATGATAATACCGATGGGCAGCAACAGAGCGATGATGAACGCAATGGAATAGATGCGTGAGGGTACGGGAGCCACTTTGCCACCGGCAGCATAGTCGATGACTCGGGTGTCGGCATCGGTTATGTTCATCTTCAATGCGTTCTCTTCGCGTTTGTTGAGGAGGAAGAGGTAGAGCTGTTCCTTGATGGACTGTTGACGCGTGAAGGCCTGCATCTCGCGACGTTGTGTAGGCACCATGTTGATTGCCGTATTGGTACGCATTTCCTGGTGGCGGTATTCGCGGATACGAATCTGGATAGACTGAATGTGGTTCTCGATAGTTCTGATAATGGTGCTGCGGAGAGTTTCCATCTGTCCTTCCTCTTCTTTGACAATAGGGCTTTTAGGACTGGAGTTTTCAATCAGTTCGGCATGTCGGCGTACGCGTCGGTTGTATTCTTCGATCAGGGCGTTGACGCTGTTGTCGCCGATGGCGATGTTAGGCAGGACCGAGAAGGGAGCCGTTTCGCGCACTTTGACAAGGAGTTCACGAGCTATGCGAGCCTGCACCTCGTCGTCGACCAAAGCTGCAGAGTATTGGTTGCGGCTGTTGATGTTGCTTCCGACTTCCGTATTGACGTCGCTGATGTTGTTGGCTCGCATGTAGCTTTCGAGATCACCCTCCACATCGGAGAGTTCGACGCTTATCACTTTCAGGCGTTCCTCGATGAAACGGGCAGTGTTTTCGGCCACGCGGTTTTTGTATTCGACAGTCCGACGGTTATACGCCTCGATCCAGAGGTTGATGATGTCGATGCCTCGCTTCAGGTTCACTTCGTTCATCGAGAGCCGGATGTTGCCCGCATCTTCGTCGACGATGGCAGCATTCATTTTGTTAAGATATGCGGTTGTGGCTTCGTTGAGTGGACGATAGAGGATGTGGAGTTTTTCGTGCTCGATATTGGCGAATCCAGCACGCTTGTTGACGACAATCACACCTTTGGGCGTCACCAAAGTGTCGCCATAGTCGGCTTTCCAGCTCATTGACGACTTGCCTTTTTCAGTTTCGATGGTGGACAGTTCGAATTGCTTGTTCCAGCATTCGATTTCGAAATTGCAGGCGGGGTAGGTGTTGTCGACGAAACTCACTTCGACGGGCGATTTGTCGTAGAGGTCCTCGTCGAGGAAGAGGTGCGGTTTGATGTAAGTGACCGTCAGATTGAGTTGTTCCACAACGTCTTGTACTACCTGATGAGAGCGGAAGAAGTGTATTTCTTTTTCGGCAGTGCTTGGAGTGCGGAAAGCCTTCATAACATCTTGGCTGACCTGAGTGGAAGGCGAATTGATTTGCATTGTGGCAGCCACGGAGTAGATGTCAGGGCTCATTTTCAGATGGAACCAGGCGATCACGAAGCATATCACAAGTGAAACGACGATCCAATACCAAGCCGACAAAAACAGTTCGATGATGTTGTGGATAATGAACCGGTTGGTGTTTTTCCTCACGGCTGCAGAGTTATCTCTTTTAGCTTCATCTATCATGGTGTGTGATTTTTTCGAGAGATCAAATACTCAGAGGGCATCTATAATAATTACTTTTCAAACGGCGAATTAAACGAATTGAGCGAATTAATATGTTGCCATTAATTCAATTGTGGAGTGAAAGGGGAGTGAAAGGGGAGTGAGAGGGGAGTGAGGGGGAGTGAAAGGGGAGTGAAAGGGGAGTGAAAGGGGAGTGAGGGGGACAATAGATCTGTATCTGAAGTTAACGGCGAATTAAACGATTTTTAGAGGTTACCCAGAGAGTTTGAGTTGTTATTAATTTTGAGTTTTTTTGGTTGAGAAGAGAGTGACAATCAGAGTGCCGACGCTGACAGCTGTTGTTACGATCGAGAGACGGCTGAGCCAGAAATCGACTATGCGGTTGCTGCTGCGGATGGTTGTCTGGGAAGGCCAGACATAGACGACATCGTTCTGTTGCAAATAATAATAGGGCGAATAGAGAATGTCTTTGGACAGTAGGCTGATGAAGTCCGATTTCAGGACACCGTTGACTTCGCGCATGACGAGGATTTTGTCACGTCGGATGCCGATGCCGCCCATGCCGGTGTTGTTGTTGCCAGCAGTCAGGTTGGCTTTTGCGATAAGGTCGAAGATTGTGGCGCGTCCGTCTTCGAATTCGTAAATGCCAGTAGCGCTTTCACCGATGACGGTCACTTTGAAATTGGTGATTTTGACATTGACGGTAGCCCCTTTAGCGAGTCCCGATTCGTCGATTTTTTTCGAAATCAGCTGTTCGACCTCGCTGCAAGTGAGCCCCTCGACGTATACGGTATCGATGAGCGGGAAGTTGATGTAGCCGTCACTGTTGACGGTGAAAACGGTGAGAGACTCGCCTTTTTCGAGTGTGTTGATTTTGTTGTTGAACATTTCGGCAAGTTGTGGCAGCTTGTGAGTGACAACGATTTGCAGGTCGTCGCCTCTTTTGACGTGCAGTTCGTGCACAGGCTGCATTTTGAGTTGTTCAGACACGTCAATGTCGTTGAGGAGCACATATTCCTCGACAGTGCCGCAAGCGGCAAAAGCCAGCGACATGGTCGCGAGCATAAAAATTTTTCTAAAAAAGACTCTCATTATTTATATACTGTTTTTCAATTCGTTGCGATGTTGGTATACCCAATGTAGAAATTTAGGGGTTGAAACGAAGTTCCGTTCCCACATACGGCGTGGTTCTTTGAGCAGTCGGTAAAGCCATTCGATTTTGAGTTGTACGGCCCAGTTTGGAGCGCGTTGTACCGTTCCGGCATAGAAATCGAACACGGCGCCGATGGACGCAATGATATGCGGTGAAGTGAGACGGTCGCGGTGGCAGGCTACCCATTTTTCCTGTTTAGGTGCCGTCATGGAGACGAAGAGGATGTCGGGGTTGAAAGAGTTGATATCGTCGATTATGCGTAGGCTTTCTTCGTCCGACAGTTTCTCGCAAAAGGAGGGCGACCATGTACGTACTTCGACGGCGGGGTATTCGCGTTGCAGCCGTGCTGTTATCAAATCGAGCACGTGTTGACTGCTTCCCATGTAGTAAACTTTGGCTGGTTGGTTTGTCTTGCCGTGGAGGTTGTTGAGTTTTTCCAGCAGGAAACGGTGCAGGTCGTCGCCTGCGATTTTATTAATTGTTCTGTTGCCCCATTTCTTGAGAGCCAAGCAAATGCCCTCGCCGTCGGGTAGCAGAACATCGCTTTGTTCCAATGCGATTCTGAATTCGTCGTCGTTCAATGCCTGTACGAAAGAGTGAGGGTTGAGACAGTTCACGACGGTTGTTGGTCCGTGGAGGTTGAGCGAATCGAGGTTTTCGGCCAGATTATAATTGAAGAATTTTTGCAAGGTTGAGATGATTTTTGAAGGCTTTGTGTACACTTCCGTCACGGTCACTCCCATCGGAGAGTAAGCCATATTGTCGGACCGTGTCCGAGAATAGTCAATAATGTTGCATTGAGTGTCACAATGCGTTTTTTCGAAGCATTTTTGTTCATTTTGCAATTTTTTTGAGTAAATATATTATTATATAAATATATATATTGCAGAAAATGTTATAGTTAAAACAATGCCTCTTATTATTTTGATAATTCAAAAATAATAATATTTTCAGAAATCACAAAAAATAATGTACTTTTGCATGCTCAAAACATGGATTATATGAATTTTTTAGACATATTAATAGCCATACCGTTAGGGTATCTTATATATAAAGGCTACAGGCGTGGTCTTATATTCGAAATGGCATCGTTGGCAGGGGTAGTGTTAGGGAGTGTGTTTGCTGTGCATTTCGCAAATTTCTTTGCCAATCTCATCGGGATGGGGGGCAACAGTGCGTTTTTGATTTCGTTTTTCATACTTTTTGTTGTGGTCATTGTGTTGGCGTTGTTTCTTGCGAAGCTTGTAGAGAGGTTTGTGAAGTTGGTGCATGGGGGTTTTATCAACAACCTTGCAGGAGCCCTTCTTGGGATGCTGAAGGGGGTATGTATAGTTGGAGTATTGATTTACTATGTGGCTATTATAGACCTGAACGAGAAGGTATTGACTCGAGACACCAAGGAGACGTCGCTGCTATACCGTCCGGTGGAGCGTGCGGGGAAGCACCTGGTGGGCAGGATGGGCTATTACATAGACCAAAGGAAGGAAATCCACGAGCGGAAAAAACTTTAACGTTAACTTTAACCTTAACTTTAACTTCAGATACAGAGCTTCGTTGTCGGCCGAGCCGACGGCACACCACGAAAACGAAAACAACTCTTCACCCTATAACCCTTTAACCCTTTAACCCTATAACCCTTTAACCTTTTCGCAATGTTGATTTTGGCACCGATGCAGGGACTTACGGAACTTCTGTTCAGGAGGGCGTTCGAGCGAGCGTTCCCTGGGGCGTTTGACTATGCTGTCAGTCCGTTTATTTCGCTGACGCACGGCAATCTGAGGGATGCGGAAAAGAAAATCGACGATGTGCTTCCGGAGAGGAACAGAGGAAGCATGCGTGTTGTCCCACAGATTTTGGGTCACGAGGTTGGTGAATTTGTCGATTTGGCGAACCGTCTGTACGATTTGGGCTATGAGGAGGTGAACTGGAATATAGGCTGTCCGATGCGTCGCGTTGCTGGCAAACACCGTGGCTCGGGGATACTGCCATATCCGGAGGAGGTGCGTGCGGTGTTGGAGGGGGTTGTTCGTGCAATGAGGCCGCGGCTTTCGGTCAAGATGCGTCTTGGGTACCGGTCTGCAAACGAGATTGACAGCATTGTCCCTATATTGAACGACTATCCGCTGGCGAATGTCACGATTCATCCGCGCATTGGCAAGCAGATGTACTCGGGAACACCGGACCTGAAGCGTTTTGCGGAGGTGTTGCCTATGTTAAAGCACAAGGTGATATACAACGGCGATATCTGTTCGCTGTATGACTATGAGAGAATCAGGCGAATGTTTCCGACGGTGAAAGATGTCATGATAGGCAGAGGTGTGCTGTACAATCCGTTGCTACCCATAGAGATTCGCCGTGCGCATGCAGAGGGTTTGGATGGGGTTGATGGGGTTGATGGGTTTGAGGATAACGGAAAAAACTTTAACGTTAACCTTAACCTTAACTTCAGATACAGAGCTTCGCACGAAAACTATAACGAAAACGGAAAAAACTTTAACGATAACTTTAACTTTAACTTCAGATACAGAGGGGGAGAATCTAATGGCGAGGGGGCTGTGGGAACGGCATCAGAATTCATTGTCTCGATGATGGAGGGGATTATGGAGCTGGATGTGAGCCGTGAGGCCAAGATGCGAAAAATGAAGGAGTACTGGTGTCTTTTCGGCAAGGCTGTGCCGGGCAGCGAGGAGCGCAAACGGAGGGTGCTTCATGCGGACCGCGTAGAGGAGGTTCTGGCCCTTATTCTGGAGATGACGAAATAGACGGCTGCGCCTATTCCGAGCCCGAGCAGTGCGCCGCAGAGGATGTCGGCAGGATAATGCTTGCCGAGGTAGGGGCGGCTGTATGCGACGATGGTGGCCCAGGAGAAAATTATCCACGCAAGAGTTTTGTGTTTGCGGCCATAGGCGATGCTAAGGAACATGGCAACGGAGAAGGCGTTGGCGGCATGGGACGAGGGGAATCCGTAGAGACCGCCCTTGCCGGTGCGGAGCATGCGCACGTCGGGCAGCTGATAGCACGGCCGCAGTCGCTGGACGCCGTCTTTAAGGGCATTGTTGCTGATTTGGTCGGCAAGGAGGAAGCAGAGGGCCACGCCGAGGAGGATCCACATCCAGTTTTTGCGGTCGGTGCGGAGAGTTATAAAGACATAGACCAGCAATATGACGATGAGCCAGCTCCAGGACTGGCTGAAGGTCCACATTGTCCAATCGAGCATGGTGCAATGGTGGCCGTTGATCCAGCGGAACAACGATTCGTCAAAGAGTTCAATCCTGTTCATGCAGTTTTGGAATAGCAGGTCGTTAAGTTTCATTATTGGTCGCTTCGCTCAAAATCGTTCAAAAATCTGTTCAAAAATCTTTCACTGCCCATGCTTGGAGGGATGCGCTACGCGCAGAAATTCTTCAGAATTAATTTCAAATTTTACAAATTTCTTTTTGGGGTCGCTTCGCTCAAAATCTCTCAAAAATATATTCAAAAATTTTTCACTGCCCTTGCTTGGAGGGATGCGCTACGCGCAGAAATTCTTCAGAATTAATTTCAAATTTTACAAATTTCTTTTTATGGTCGCTTCGCTCAAAATCGTTCAAATTTAGTGATTAGTGATTAGTGATTAGTGATTAGACAAAACTTTCCTTGCTTGGAGGGATGCGCTACGCACAGAAATTCTTCAGAATTAATTTCAAATTTTACAAATTACTTTTTGGGGTCGCTTCGCTCAAAATCTCTCAAAAATATATTCTAAAAATCTTTAACGTTAACTTTAACTTTAACTTTAACTTCAGATACAATTACTATTCATGCAGTTTTTGGAATAGCAGATCGTTAAGTTGCTGGATGTTGTATCCCGAGACGGCGCTGATCATGACTGTCGGGATGGAACGAGGGAGGGAGCGTTGCATCTGTTTTATCATGGCGTCGTCGAGCATATCGCACTTGGTCACTGCGAGAATGCGTTGTTTGTCGAGGAGTTCGGGGTTGTATTTCTTGAGTTCCTCGAGCAGGATGTTGTATTCCTTGCGGATGTCCATGCTTTCGCACGAGACCATGAAGAGGAGTATGGAGTTGCGTTCGATATGGCGCAGGAACCGCAGACCGAGACCTTTGCCTTGCGAGGCACCTTCGATGATGCCTGGGATGTCGGCGATGCAGAAGGACTGGTCGTCGTGGTACTTCACTATGCCGAGGTTGGGTGTCAGAGTGGTGAAGGGGTAGTCGGCGATTTCGGGTTTGGCTGCCGACACGACAGAAAGGAAAGTGGATTTTCCGGCATTGGGGAAACCGACGAGTCCGACATCGGCGAGGACTTTGAGTTCGATTATGACCCATCGTTCTTCGGCGGGTTCGCCAGGCTGGGCGTAGCGAGGCGTCTGGTTGGTGGGGGATTTGAAATGGTCGTTGCCCCAACCGCCACGTCCGCCGCGAGCGATAATGGCGGTTTGGTTGTTTTCGGTGATTTCGCACAGCTGTTCGCCCGTTTCGGCGTCGCGGCATACGCATCCCAACGGGACGTCGAGAATCTGGTCGGCGCCTTCGCGTCCGGTGCAGAGGTTCTGTCCGCCGTTTTGTCCGTTTTCGGCGAATACATGTTTGGTATACTTGAGGTGGAGGAGCGTCCAGCGGTTGCTGTTGCCACGGAGGATGACGTGGCCACCGCGTCCGCCGTCGCCGCCGTCGGGTCCGGCCTTAGCGTTGTATTTGACCCTTAGGAGGTGGGCAGAACCAGCTCCGCCTTTTCCGGAACGGACAAGAATCTTGACGTAGTCGACAAAATTTGATGGCATAGAGGAGGGTTGGAGGGTTTGAGGGTTGGAGGGGTTGGAGGGTTGGAGGGTTGGAGGGTTGGAGGGTTGGAGGGTTAGAGGGTTTTAGGGTTGGATGGGGTTGAGGGGTTATGTTCTATTTCATTAGTCGTTTTCTCGCCTCAGCATACAAGCAAGCTTGTCTGCATTCGGCTTAGCGAAAACGTTACTTTTCGTATTGGCGGTGGTACAGACGGTCGGGTCCGTACCACCGAGAGAGTTGCAAATGTGTTTATTTGCGTTTTTCGATAGCGGCGATGATGGCATTGGAGATGTCGTGGATGTCGCCGAAACCGTTGACTTTCACATGGAGGCCCTTGCTTTCGTAGTAAGAGGCGACGGGGAGGGTTTTGGCCTCGTATTCTTTGAGGCGGTTTTTGATGGTCTCCTCGTTGTCGTCGCTACGTCCAGAGACCTTAGCACGCTCGAGCATGCGTCGGATGAGTTCTTCGCGAGGGACGTCGAGGCTGACCATGCAGGTAAGTTTGCGTCCGTGTTTTGCGAGGAGTTTCTCGAGGGTTTCGGCCTGAGCAACGTTGCGCGGGAAGCCGTCGAACAGGATGCCTTGTGTATCTTTGGCAATGGCATTGTCGATCATTTCGACGACGATGTCGTCGCTCACGAGACTGCCGGAGTCCATGATGTTTTTGATGCGTTTTCCGAGTTCGGTCTGGTCGGCAATTTCTTTGCGCAGGAGGTCGCCGGTCGAAATGTGGTTGAGATTGTATTTCTGAACGAGCAGGTCGCTCTGGGTACCTTTGCCTGCACCCGGAGCGCCGAAAAGGATTATGTTAAGCATGGTTTGAGGGTTGGGATGGGTTTAATGGGTTTAATGGGTTTAATGGGTTTGATGGGTTTGAGTTATTTTACAGAAACAATTTCGATATCGAATACGAGAGGGCTGTTTGGCGGGATGATGCCGAGGTCTTGGGGGCCATAGGCGAGAGCCGAGGGGATGACGAGAGTCAGCTTGCTGCCGGCAGGCTGGTTGATGACGCCTTTTTCCCAGCCGCGGATGAGGGACATTTCGCCGACGCGGTAGGAGAGAGGTTGGTAGGGGCGGTTGCTGTCGTAGATGTTGTTTTCCTTGGCAACGCTTTCGATGCTGGTGTCGAACACTCTGCCGTCAAGCAGGCGTCCGGTGTAGTTGATGGCGACATTGCGTCCGATTTCGACTTTGGGGCCATTGCCCTTCTTGTTGACAGCGATGTATAGGCCGTCGTCGTCGGGAGAGGCTTTGATGCCCTTTTCGGAAACATACTGAGCAAGAGTTTCTTTCTCGGCTTCGAGCATTTGTTCCATGTTCTCCATGTAGTTTTTGCGTTCCTCGTTCATTTCCTCTTGAGTGATGATGTCGGTGAGGTGGATTTCATAGTAGAGTTTCATACCGGTGCCGGCTTTGTAGAAAGGCGGGAGTTGCATACCGAGAGCAGCAACAGAGTCGGCCTCGACAACGAAGATGGCTTTGTCGCCGATGTGCATCATAAGCAGGCCTTCGGGGAGGTCGCCTTTGAAGAGGTTTTCGCTGGCCATAAGGATGCGGTCGGGAGTGGTGACGCTACGAAGGACCGAGTCGTTGAGTTTCAGCGTGCAGGTTCCGACGAGCACATCATTCATCTGGACTTGTTGTGCATCTTTGTTTGTCTCTAAAAATTTATACTTAAGACCGTTAGGAGTGGTCTTGAATCCGTCGCCGCAGCTCGTCAAAAACGACGCGCAGAGAGAGAGTGCAGCAAATAATCTGAAAAACTTTTTCATTTTTTTTGATATTATTGATTTTGTTTAAATTGTTTATTATTATTCAGTTGTCGATAGTAAGGTCGATTACGAGAATAGCGCTTTGAGGTATCCGGTCGCCATCGCCACCGACGCCATAGGCGAGGTTGGAAGGCAGAATGATTTTGGCCCTGCTGCCGTAGCGCAAGCTGCGCACCGCCTGGTCAAGTCCAATCATGTCGCGTTTGCGACCTGCGACAAAGTGTTCTTCAACATTGGTATAAAGTGTTTTGCCGTTGATGGCTTCGACATTGTAACGAATCGATACGCTGTCTTCGAAGCCGATAGGTTTGCCGCTACCTTTTTCGTATTCCCACACTCTGGCACCTTCGGGCAATTTGGTCATAGTCCATCCGTACCGGCTAATGTATTCGTCGATGGCAGTCTCTTCGGATTGTGCTATTGTCCTGTTGGCATTGATCATGTGCTCCTTGAGACTGTTGTTCTGAGTGTTCACGGGTCCCACGATAGGAGGGTCGTTATGACATGCCGTGAGCAGTCCAAAAGCCAATATGAGAAAAGTTTTTTTCAAGGCAGGGTGATTTAAGACAGTTCTTTTAACATGTTTTCTTCCAAGATTTTCAGTGTCGTGTCGAAATCGTAGGGCGAAGTGGCACCGCTGGCCTTTGTGTGGCCGCCGCCTCTAAAGTATTGCTTGGCGAATACGTTGACGTCGAAATTGTCTTTTGAGCGGAACGAGAGACGAACTTTCCCATCGGTTTCTTTGACCATAGCGCCGACCTTCATGGTTTGAATCATAAGAGTATAGTTCACGAGACCTTCGAGATCTTCGGCTTTGCCGTTGAATTGAGCCAGGTCGTCGGCACTGATATAGATGTAGCAGAATCCTTGGTCGCTGAAAATCTTCATACGTTGCGATATGAGGAATCCGAGTATCTGCATCTTTCGGATGCTGTAGTTGTTGAATGTGCGGTTATGAACTTGAGCAGCGTTGATGGGGTGTTTCATCAGTGCAGCTGCAGCCTCGTAGAGCGACGGGTCTTCGTTGGCATAAGCGAAACAGCCAGTGTCGGTGTTGATTCCGTGAAAGAGGCATCGGGCGGTGTCGGTGTTGATGGAGCTATCGCCAATAATCCTGACAAACAGCCAATAGAGCAGTTCGCACGTAGACGAAAGGTCAGGGACCGAAAGCACCGTTTGGAACAATTCGGTGTCAGGGTTGTGGTGATGGTCGACCAGCATCTTGGGGGCTTGACATGCTTCGAGGGCTTTGTCGAGAGGCAGGATACGTCGGCTGTTGTTGAAGTCCACGCCGATAATGAGGTCGGCCTCAGAGAGATGCCGTTCGCATTGCTGCAAGTTGTTCTCAGCGTCGATGATTAGTTCGGACGAAGGGAGATACGTAGAATCGGCTGGAGCAGGATGCGGCAAAAGCATGGTTATGTCCGGGCAAGATTCACCGGCATAGAATGACGAGCAAAGCCAATGATAGCACCCAAGCATAGAACCGACAGCGTCGCCATCGGGGTTCATGTGCGAAACGATTGCGATTTTCCGCGCCTTGTCAAGGTGTTTGGCAAAGCGTTCAATAAGTTCATTGTCAAAATTTAATGGCATTTTACAGCTCGTTTTACAAACTGCAAAGATACGACATTAATCAAGATTTTTATATAAAAATATCAAAAAGAACAATCAGAAATCAAAAAAAGAGGGATTTGCTTGCAGCGGTCCGCTACCAAGCCATGCCTTTTGAGACCATCCAAGCCTGCGCCTCTTTGTTGCCCAGCTTAGCTGCCTTCTTGTAGCTTGAAGTTTCCCTTGTCGAGTTGCCCTGTTTTGCATAGAGTTTTGCAATGAGACAGTAGGTCTCGTGGTCGCGGTCGTTGATGGCGACAGCTTTCTGGTAGTTGCGTAGAGCTTTCACGTAGTCGCCCTTGTCGGTGTAGACTTTACCGAGGCATTTGAAGGCATCGACATCCTTAGGATTGATACGAGCGGCCTTCTGGTGGTAAGCCACGGCTTCGTCGTAGTTGCCCTTATGGGCGTAGACGGCGCCAAGCCGGTTGTATGCAGGCAGATAGGTGCTGTCGAGCGAAAGGATAGTCTCATAGCATTGTATGGCGCGTTTGTCGTCGCCGCGTTGCATATAGGCGATGCCGAGGAAATAGTAAAGTTTGATTGACTTGTTGTCGCGTTGCAAACCTTTGCGCAGGTGCGTTATTGCGGTTTCGTAATTGTTTTTCAGAGTGTACATTACCCCGAGATTATAGTATGCGTCGATGTTGTCGGGGTCGTTGGCCAGGGTTTTGCGGAACTGTGCAAGTGCATCGTTGTCGTTGCCGCGGTTAAAGTAAATCACACCGAGAGTGTTGGTGGCCCGTGGCAGTTTTGGGTCGATTTCGATGGCTTTCTTGACCCAGTTGATGGCATTCGTGAAGTTTTTCCTGTGGTTGTTTATGAGGGCCATGCTGCAGTAGTTCGATGCACTTTGAGGGTTCAGTTCGATTGCGCGTTCGCAGAGTCGCTCGAGTTCGTCAATTCCATTGAAATGTCCGCTTTTGGAGCCGTCAAAATCGTCGTTTTCAATATAACTGCAGATGAGCAATTCGTAAGCTTCGGCGAGAGTGTCGTTGAGGGAAACAGCCTGACGCAGCGACTCGGCGGCTTCGCTGAAATGCGAACGTTTGTGCTGCATTTTGCCGATGAGCAAGTAGGGAAGGGCATTGTCGGGCTCAGATGCGGAAGCCTGGCGGAAATAGTCGATGGCGCGGTCGTAAAGTCCGAGTTGTTCGGCATTTATGCCTTTAGAGATGAAGTCGTTTTGACACAAAGCTGTAGCGCAAAGAGTAGAAGCCACAAGCAGAAATATAGTTTTTTTCAATGGCATATTGAGGGTTTGAGGGTTGGAGGGTTGGAGGGTTGGAGGGGGTTAATGGGTTTAATGGGTTTAATGGGTTTGATGGGTTTGATGGGTTTGATGGTTTTCTTTGTCGAAAACAAACAAATTGCGAATTAAACGATTTTTCAGGTGTTGCCTTAGTTAACTTATCTTTCCCCAAGCGAGTCCACGTTTGTTTTGCTGTATATGTTGTTTTAGGGTTACATTTTCCAAAGTTTTCAGTTCGGGGTCTTCGTCGAGAATTTCCTCGACGCTCTCGCGTGCCGCCCTGACGATAGGCTCGTCGTCGACAATGTCGGCGAGTTTAAGAGCCAGAACACCGCTCTGCCGCAATCCTTGCAAATCGCCGGGGCCGCGGAGTTTCAGGTCGGTCTCGGCAATGCGGAATCCGTCGGTGGTGTTGACCATTGTATTTATGCGTTCGCGAGCAGAACCCTGCAAATTGTTCTTTGTCATGAGGATGCAATAGGACTGTTCGCCACCGCGCCCCACGCGTCCGCGCAGCTGGTGGAGCTGTGACAGTCCGAAGCGTTCGGCGTTCTCGATGACCATAACGGTGGCATTAGGGACATCGACACCCACTTCGATAACCGTGGTGCTGACCATTATGTGCGTTTCGCCACGTTTGAAACGTCCCATCTCGTAATCTTTTGATTCTGCGTCCATGCGGCCGTGCACGATACTGATCTGGTAGTCGGGGAGTGGAAATTCACGCGATACACTTTCGTAGCCGTCCATCAAATCTTTGAGGTCGAGGCTTTCAGATTCTTCTATCAGCGGGTATACAATATAGACTTGTCGTCCTTTCGATATTTCGTTTCTGATAAACCCAAAGACCTTCAGTCTCTGCTGGTCGGTACAATGGATGGTTTTGACCGATTTCCGTCCAGGAGGCAACTCGTCGATTGTCGAGCAATCGAGGTCGCCATATACGCTCATGGCGAGGGTGCGAGGGATAGGAGTTGCCGTCATGACCAAAACGTGGGGCGGAAGGGAGTTTTTGGTCCATAGTTTGGACCGTTGTTCCACACCGAAACGGTGTTGTTCGTCGATGACTGCAAATCCGAGATTCTTGAAAATCACGTCCTTTTCGATAAGGGCATGAGTACCGATAAGGATGTCGATTTCGCCCTCAGCCAGTCGCTGTTTGATTTTCTTTTTTTCAGACGTTTTAACCGAACCCGTCAGGAGTTCGACATGCACACCAATACCGTCGAGCATCTTGCTGATGTTCAAGTAGTGCTGGTTGGCAAGGATTTCGGTAGGAGCCATCATGCATGCTTGGCATCCGTTGTCGACGGCTATGAGCATGGACAGGAGGGCCACGAGAGTCTTGCCGCTACCCACGTCGCCCTGCAGGAGCCGGTTCATCTGGTGGCCAGATTTCATGTCGGATCGGATTTCTTTGACGACACGTTTCTGAGCGCCAGTCAATTCGAAATTCAGGCGTTCGTTGTAGAATCTGTTGAATTTTTCGCCCACGACAGGGAAAATGTATCCGTTAGAGCGTTTGTGGCGTTCGCGTTTCGAGTATTGGTAGTCGAGTTGAAGGAAGAAAAGTTCTTCGAATTTCATGCGCTGCATGGATAGGGCTATGTCGTGCGGGCGCAGAGGGTAGTGTATTATCTCGATGGCGTTTCCGCGTGAGGGCAGCTTGTATTTTTGCAGTATTTTCAGTGGCAGAGTCTCAGGTATTTTCCCATGAGCCATCCTCAAGAGCTGTTCGGTGAGCCGCGCAATGCCCTTAGTGTGCAGTCCTTTGGCTTTCAGTCTCTCGGTCGACGAGTAGATGGGTATATATTTCCGGTTCGATTCGTTGTCGGCGTCAGCCCTCTCGATGTCAGGATGAGCAATGTTTATTCTGTCGTTGAAGATGGTAGGCTTGCCCATCACAGTGTATTCGACATCGGGCTTCAATGAGTCTTTGATCCATTTTATGCCTTGGAACCATACGAGTTCAATCTGTCCGGTTTTGTCGCGCAGTTGAGCTGTCAGACGGGTTGATTTTCCGTTTCCGACCGTATGCATGTCGTATATTGTTCCTTTCAAAACCACATAGGGTTCGTCGGGATTCAGTTCAGCGATGGATGACACTTTTGAACGGTCGACATATCTAAAAGGGAAATACTCCAACAGGTCGCCAAAGGTGTATATGTCCAGTTCGCGATGCAAAAGGTCGGCTTTTGACGGGCCGACACCTTTAAGGAATTCTATTGGAGTGTCAATAAACAGCAAAGCAATAGGTTTGAGTTGTTTGGCAAGGTTAACTCTCAGGGTGGATACCGACGACAAACGGGGAAACGTCTTTTCCGAAGGCGTCGAGTTCGCGCACCATTGTGGAGCTAATGGCAGCATGCTCAGGGTCGGCGAAGAGCAGGACGGTCTCGATGTCGGGAGCGATGATACGGTTGATGTCGGCAATGCGTCGTTCGTATTCAAAATCAGCATTGTCCCTAACACCTCTCAAGATGAAGCCGGCGTTAAGCTTGTGGCAGAGGTCGGTTGTGAGGCAGTCGTAGTTCGTCACCTCCACTTGCGGCATTTGTGCCGTAGCGACACGTATTCGTTCGATGCGCTCTTCGAGTGGCAGGTATTGTTTCTTGCCGAGGTTTTTACCTACGGCGACAATAATCTTGTCGAAGAGTTTCAAGGCCTTGTTGATCAAGGCGATGTGACCTGTAGTGATGGGGTCGAACGAACCTGGGAATACAGCAGTTTTCATCGTCTGTGTTTTTTCGATTTTCCTTTTTTGTGCGCATATTTTCTGTGATTGTTGTCACCGAAAACATACATGACTCTCATTGTCACCGAAGAATTGTAACAGTTGTTGGACCATGTTGATACGTCGCCTTCGACGGCAGAGAGGTGTTCTGTGAACTGCCAGTTCTTCTTGACAGGAAGGATTGAGTGTTGATAGCGAAGATTGAGAGTAAGTCCCCTCCATATTGCGAAACGCACGTCGAGAGCGATGCTGAAGTCGTTCTTCAGAAACGACATGTCGCTGGTGTCGGGGACGAAATAGTTGCTATTGTATAGCATCAGTCCATTGGGCTGTTTCACGAGGCGACTGTATATCAGTCCCACGCCGAAAGTCATTCCTCCGTAAGGGTCAGTAAAATGCAATGTCACCGGGATGTCGACATAATTCATTGTAAAGTCGATCAGGCTGTAGGGGTCGTTTGTATTGTTGAAGGCTCCACGTTGCGAGAAGTCGGCCTCGAGCGACAAGTTCCACAATCTGTCATTTGTCAGTGCCAGCATCGTTCCGACACCTGCGGAGAACCCCCACTTGTCAAAGCCTTTAAGTTCGTCGCCACGAATCTGTGACGCTGTTGCTCCAAAAACAGGATAGGCTCTGAATACCTGTCTGTTACGTCGGCGTTGCGCCTGGATATTGTCTGGTGCGCAGATGGAAACAATCAGAAGCGCTAATATAATAATTTTAATTTTCAATCTAATTTAAATATATAATCCTTTATTATAAGTTCAAATGGTTATCTTTTGCTCAACCTTCAATCACGATAACGGCATAACGCCATATTTGAAAAAAAATTGTAATAAAAATCATTCTTTCAAAAAAAACGAGTAATTTTGCATTATGGAAACACCACAAAGAAATATTGCAAAAAGAAAAGAAAGAATTACTTACGAGCAGGCGTTCTCGCTGAATGGCAAAACCCCGCCGCAGGCAGTGGAACTTGAGGAGGCTGTACTTGGAGCCTTGATGATAGATCAGAATGCCCTGAACAACACAATACAGATGCTTCGTGTCGAATATTTCTATCGTCCGGAGCACCAGTTGATATTCAAAGCGATTCTCACTCTTTTCGAACAATCGAAACCTGTCGACCTGTTGACTGTGACGCAACAGCTCATGAAGGACGGGATGCTGGAGGCGGTTGGTGGTGCAATCTACCTCTCGCAGCTGACAAACAGGGTTGTGTCGGCCGCACACATAGAATTCCATTCGAGAATCATTTCTGAAAAATATATTCAGCGCGAAGTCATCCGTGTATGCACCGAAACCCTTACAGATGCATACGACGACACCACAGACCCGCTCGACCTGCTCGACAAAACGGAACGCACGCTTATGGAGATTGACGAGAAGAATTTCCATACGGAATACCACAACATGCAGGATGTGCTGAAGAAAGCATTCTCGCAAATAGAGTCGGCTCAAAAGAGCGACAGTTCGTATAGTGGAATTCCCACCGGATTTGTTGAACTCGACCGAATGACGGCCGGTTTCCAACCCGGAACGCTCATCATTCTTGCCGCCCGTCCGGCAATGGGAAAGACGGCCTTTGCATTGACAATGGCTCGCAATATAGCCATCGACATGAAGAAACCAATTGCCTTCTTCTCGTTGGAAATGACAGCAGTTGAGCTTGTGATGAGACTTATAAGCAGCGAGTCGGGCATATCGGGCGACAGACTCAAGAAAGGCGAAAAACTGCCTGATGCCGATAAGAACCAGCTCTATGCACGAACCCAGGCGCTCCCCGAAGCTCCTATCTATATCGACGACACACCGCAGCTCACCATTTTCGAGCTCCGAGCCAAATGCCGCCGCCTCAAGCAGCAGCACGACATACAGATGGTATTCATCGACTATCTGCAGCTTATGCAGGCGGGAGGTGAACAATCGCGCAATGGCAATCGCGAGCAGGAAATCAGCCTTATATCGCGCCAGCTCAAAGCGCTGTCAAAAGAACTCGAGGTTCCGGTGCTGGCATTGTCGCAGCTCTCACGTGCCGTTGAGACACGTGGGGGCACCAAAAAGCCCCAGCTTTCAGACCTTCGCGAGTCTGGTGCTATCGAACAGGATGCAGATATCGTCATGTTCATTTATCGTCCTGAATATTATCAGATATACGAGGATACCAACGGGTCGACACTCGGTATGGCCGACATCATTCTTGCCAAGCACCGTAGTGGCGAGACGGGCGAAGTGCGACTGAAGTTCATAAAACAGTTCGCAAAATTCGAGAACCGAGAGAACTACAACGAATTCAACATGGCTTCAGGACTCAGTCCAAACACTGCATTCGACTCAGGTGGAACGACTGTGATTTTCGATTCGAAAATGAACCAGGATGTCGACGCTGATGCAAATCAGGAAAATGAAGGAATGTTCGAAAATCAATAAACAGTGTATTTCCGGCAGTCATACTGACTATTACATACTATATTGATATTATTTTTTGCTCAATATCAATTTTTATGTAATTTTGCTAAATTATTCGTTGCAATATTTTATTTATATATTATTGAAATTCAAAATTAAATATAATAACATAAAACATATAAAATGGAAAAGAAAGACCTTTTGAAAGAAACCGTCAAGCACATTGACATCAAGAAATACGATTCTACCGAGCTGATCGATGCAATGCGTCACATGTCGTTCACCTCGCGCGACACCGCACGTGCCGCAGATATTCTTATGAAAATGTGTGCTGAAAAAGAATGCACCAATATCCTTACAATCGCTGGTTCGACATCGGCTGCAGGCTGTATGCAGGTGTATGTGGATATGGTCAAGAACAAGATGGTCGACGTGGTCGTTTCCACCGGAGCCTCTATAATAGACATGGATCTTTTCGAGGCACTTGGCTTCAAACATTATATTGGAACAAAAGAGAATGTCATTCCCGACACGAAACTTCGCGAATTGTACATCGACCGTATATATGACACCTTCATCGACGAAGAAGAACTTCAGGCTTGCGACAATGCCACCTATGAGCTTGCCAACATGCTCGAAGCCCGTCCTTACAGCTCGCGCGAATTCATCTATGAACTCGGCAAATGGCTGCACAATGGACGCAGTGTGAAGAAGGAGAGCCTCATCCAGACATGCTACGAATGTGGCGTGCCCATCTTCTGTCCTGCTTTCTCCGACAGCTCGGCTGGTTTCGGAATCGGCAAACACCAGTGGGAGCGTGCCAATGCCGGCAAGCCCTATCTCAGCATCGACTCGGTATGCGATTTTGTTGAGTTGACCAAAATCAAGATGGCAGCCCCCGAGACGGGACTGTTCATGGTTGGTGGCGGCACACCCAAGAACTTTGCTCAGGACACTGTCGTCTGTGCAGAAATACTTGGCCACGAAGTTCCGATGCACAAATATGCTATCCAAATCACTGTTGCTGACGTCCGTGACGGTGCCTGCTCGTCGTCGACCCTGCTCGAGGCTGGATCGTGGGGCAAGGTTTCGGAAGACCTGCAACAGATGGTCTATGCCGAAGGAACCACTGTAATACCGATGATTGCATCGTACGTGTACCACAACGGCCCGTGGCGCGAAAGAGAATACAAGAACTGGCAAAAAATCTTTGAGAAATAACCTTTCTCAAAGATTTTGATGCCAATTTGCAGATTTAGAGCCAATAAAGATAGGTTGTCAATAATACGTATTGAACAATGGACGACAGTATTCGTAAGCAGATTCGAGACCTTATACAGCGAGAGGTTGTTGTGGCGACGGGATGTACCGAACCCGGTGCTGTGGCACTTGCTGTTGCAAAAGCCCGTGAAACACTTGGTTGTATGCCCGAGACAACACAGTTGCTACTAAGCAAAAACGTCTTCAAAAACGCGCTTGGGGTAGGTATACCAGGTACCGGTATGGTCGGATTGCCTATAGCTGTAGCCATCGCACTCACAGCTGGAGATTCGTCACGGCAACTCGAGGTCCTGACAGTCACCAGCGACGAAGTGTCGGCTGCAAAAACATGGCTTGCGAACAATGGCGACAAAATCAGCATCGGCCTTAAGGAACGTTGTGAGGACAAACTATATATTGAATGTATTTGCCGTAAGGGTGAGGACACTGCTACGGCCATCATCTCAAAACGCCACACAAACTTTATCTATATTTCACGCAACAACGAAGTCTTGTTCGAGAACGATTGTTCGACGGGCAAGTCAGATGCTGTTGCAAATGGAGATCCTGAGTTGTCCCAACGTATTGTTTATGAGTATGCGACCACGGCACCACTCGATGAGTTGGACTTTATTCTTGAAACCGTAAAGCTCAACTGCAAGGCTGCAAACGAGGGCTTGAAAGGCTATGGACTCAATACTGGTCGCATTCTGATGGAGAATGCTGCTGGCGACATTGTCCATACCGTTATAGCCCGTACGGTGGCTGCGTCGGATGCCCGCATGGACGGCTGCACCCTGCCAATCTATTCCAACAGCGGGAGCGGCAATCAAGGCATTGCCTGCACGCTTCCGGTGTATGAATATGGCAAAGCCAAATCGTGCAGCGACGAGCAGATAACCCGTGCCCTCATACTTAGCCACCTTACATCGATATATGTCAAGCGTGGCATTGGACGCCTTTCGGCACTATGCGGCATCGTCAATGCTTCGATAGGAGTGACCAGTGGAATAACATACTTGCACGGTGGCAGTTATGACCAGATGTGCTATGCTATAAAAAATATGATCAACACGCTTGCCGGAATGGTATGCGACGGCGCCAAACCTTCGTGTGCCCTGAAGATGTCGACAGGACTGTACAGCGCTTTTGTATGTGCAGAACTGGCACTCCACGACAAGGTTGTCGATGCGTGCGACGGTCTGTCGGAGAAGAACATAGATTGTTCGATACGTAATCTTGGACGTTTGGGAATGGAAGGAATGGACCAGACCGACGATGTGGTTCTTGACATAATGACCCATAAGCAGATGTAGACATAAATTTTCGCCTGTGTCAAAAAAAAATGTAAGAAAAACAGTATTTGAAAAAAAAACAGTAATTTTGCCAATTCAATTTTAATTAATATTAGTCATGGATTTTAACAGTAACAGACAGAAAGAAGAGTTGTATTCACAGTCTATTAGTGCTGGAAAACGCAAGTATTTTTTTGATGTAAAAGAGACCAGAGGTGGCGATAAATTCATTGTCATAGCTGAGAGCCGCAAGATTTTTGACAACAACACGGGAAATTTTTATTTTGAAAAAAACAAGATGTTCCTTTACAAGGAAGATTTTGAGAAATTCCAGCGTGGACTGACCAACGCTTTCAATTTCATAGAGACCGGCATTATTCCTGAGGAACCAGAACAACCAGAAAATGAGCATTACGGTTATCATAAAGAGGATGGCCAGAATGCTGACGAGAATGTCATTGACGGAATAGACTTCAATATTTAAAACCAGGCAAGCCTGAAATAAACATATTTTTTTACCGCATCAACTCCTCAAAAGAAAATTATTGGCGTTGACGGTAAGGGAAGGTAAAACATGGGAAAAATAATTTCGATAGCCAACCAGAAGGGTGGAGTGGGTAAGACCACAACAGCGACAAATCTGTCTGCATCGCTTGCGGTTCTTGAGTACAAAGTCCTGTTGATCGATGCCGATCCACAGGCTAATGCCACGTCGGGATTGGGTTTCAATCCCGAGACGGTGGAGCAGAGTGCATACGAGTGTTTTCTTGGACAGGTGGCTGCGAGAGACTGTATTGTCGAGACAGAGACACCGAATTTGTCGCTTCTGCCAACACGCATCGATCTTGTCGGTGCTGAAATAGACCTTGTGAACGAGAAACAGCGCGAATTCTATATTTCCAAAGCACTTGCACCGGTCAGGGACGATTATGATTTTATCATTATCGACTGTTCACCCTCGCTGGGCCTGATAACCATCAATGCGCTAACGGCATCGGACTCTGTAATCATACCTATCCAGAGCGAATATTTCGCTTTGGAGGGACTCGGGAAACTGCTCAACACCGTCAGAATTGTCCAAACCCGCTTGAACCCATCGCTAACGATAGAGGGTCTTCTGATAACGATGTATGATTCGCGTCTGCGTTTGGCCCGTCAGGTTGTAGAAGATGTCCGCAGCCATTTCAAGCAGATGGTTTTCGACACCCTTATTTACCGCAACACCAAACTGGCCGAAGCACCGAGCTATGGCCGCTCGATAATCATGCACGATGCCACTTGCCAGGGTGCCATTAACTACTTGAATCTGGCTAATGAAATTCTGCGTCGCAACGGAATGCAGAAAGCTTAATGTCAGAATCCTAAACTGAAGTACAAAATTTATAACTCGTCTCATGCCTACGAAGAAAAAAACAAGCGGTCTTGGCCGCGGTTTGGGTTCAATACTGCCCGACGTCGATATAGACGCCGCAATGGGCAAATCGAATTTGACTACTGCCATCACGACAATTGCTGTCGACAGCATAGAAGCAAATCCCTATCAGCCCCGCAAGGAGTTTGACGAGGAGGCTTTGGAGGAGTTGGCTCAGTCGATACGTCAGCAAGGTGTCATCACTCCGGTAACGGTAAGGCAGATGCCCGACGGTAAGTATCAGCTGATAGCAGGAGAACGTCGTCTCAGAGCCTCCAAGATTGCCGGTCTGAAGGAAATACCGGCATACATACGTATTGCCACCGACACTCAGATGATGGAAATGGCTCTCATTGAAAATATTCAACGAGAGGACCTTAACGCTATGGAGATTGCCTTCTCGTACAATGCTCTGATTGAGGAATGCCAGCTTACGCATGAACAACTGAGCGAAAAGGTCGGCAAGAACCGTTCGACGATCACCAACTATCTTCGTCTGCTCAATTTGCCTTCCGAAACACAGCTTGCGCTCAGCAGTGACCAGATAAGCATGGCTCACGCTCGCTGCCTTGTCAATGTGGAGGATACGGAAACCCATCTTGCTTTGCTGCATGAGATCATCAACAAGCAGCTTTCGGTACGCCAGACCGAGCAGATGGTCAAAGAGATGAACAAACCAAAGCAGCCACAGGTCGCAGCCCGAAAGAAAGACGACCTGCCGGAAATCCATGCGGCATCGCGTTCGGCACTGAAACAGTACCTTCAGTCGGAAGTGGATATCAAGCGAAGCCGTAGAGGTAAAGGCACTTTGACAATACATTTCAACAATGACCGTGATTTTGAGCGTATAATCAAACTAATCAAGGAAAACTGATGTGCTGGCTTTCCGGGAGTAAAGATTTACGAAATAACGCATTTATTGGAGTGATAAACGAAGTCGTCAATAGAACAAACGGTATAAGAGTAGGGATATTTTTCTTTACTCTTTTTTTTGCTGCAGGTATACCTATGGCTAAATGCCAGGATTCTATTGTTGGAAAGCCGGCAATGACAGAAGTCGCCGAGAGTGGGCACAGTGCGCGCAAAGCCTTATTGCTATCTGCTGTTCTTCCTGGTGCCGGACAGGTATACAACCGCCAGGCATGGAAAGTTCCAATAATATATGCAGCTATAGGAGGCGTGGGCTACTTCATCTATAGCAATTACACAGATATGAAATACTATAAAGATGAGTATCTGTACAGGGTAGGGCATAATGATGCCACACAATATCCTGACGATCCGGATATGGTATCGACACCTACATCAAATATATACAATATGTATGAGGCATACAACAAGACTTTTCAGTTGTCGATAATTGTTGCCGCTGCTGTTTATGGTTTGAATTTGCTGGATTCGTATGTCTATGGACATCTGTTCGATTTCCAGATTTCGGACGATATCAGTATGCGTGTTGCCCCAGCAGTCACACCTCTGCAGCTACCTCAGAGCAATGGCTCGACAGGATGGGGTTGCCTGCCAATGGCTTCGCTTACGTTGCGATTTTGAGTTCCGGTCGATCAATTGTACTTGAACTGTTCGATTTCGCGTCGGTCGCGTTTGGTGGGGCGGCCGGCTCCGCGGTCGCGTTTTTCGAACGAGTATTGGCGTGCCATCTGTATGCGTTCATACTCTTCTTGCGGGGTGAGGTCGGTAAGATAGTTTTCCACCAGTTTGGCACCCACGCGGTTTGCGAGAAGTTCCTTGACCTGGACAGTGCGGTGCATCTGCTCGATATTGACTTCGTAGATTTCTCCGACGCTGATTTCGTGAGAGGGCTTGACCGGCATGCCGTTGAGTTTGATACGTCCGGCGCGCAAAGCATCGGTAGCCATGCTCCGTGTCTTGAATAGCCTGACGGCCCACAGATATTTGTCTATCCGTATGTTGCTCATTTTGCGCGAAAATAAATATTGATTGGCACGCCGTGGAAGTCCCACAGTTCGCGCATACGGTTTTCTACGAAGCGGCGATACGGATCACGCACATATTGAGGAAGATTGCAGAAGAATACGAATTGCGGATAAGGAGTGGGCAATTGTGTGATATATTTAATCTTAATCCATTTGCCTTTGACGCTTGGAGGAGGATTCTGTTCTTTGACTATTGGTAGAAGTGTGTCGTTGAGTTCGGATGTAGTAATCTTACGGCTTCGTGCGTTATAGACTTGCTGTGCAGTTTCGAGCACCTTGTGGATGCGTTGTTTGTTGATTACAGACGTGAAGATGATGGGGACATCGTCGAAAGGTGAGATGCGTTCGCGAATTAGCTGTTCGAAGTCGCGATGTGTGGAATTGTCTTTTTCTATAAGGTCCCATTTGTTGACAACGAGAACAACGCCTTTGTGGTTGCGCACGATGAGAGAAAAAATGTTAAGGTCCTGCTGTTCGATGCCTTGCGAAGCGTCGAGCATAAGTATGCAAACGTCGCTGCTCTCGATAGCGCGGACGGAGCGGAGGACAGAATAGAACTCCAGGTCCTCGTTTACCTTCTGTTTTCGGCGCAGTCCGGCGGTGTCGACAAAGTTGAAGTCGAATCCGAAGAGGTTGTAGTGCGTAAGCAATGAGTCGCGAGTGGTGCCTGCGATTGGTGTGACTATGTTGCGTTGCTGTCCGGTTATTGCATTGATAAAAGAGGATTTTCCGACATTGGGGCGTCCTACGACGGCGATTCGAGGAAGGGTGTCTTCCACTTCGGCTGTACCTTCGTCGAAATCGGCCACGACAGCATCGAGAAGGTCACCGGTCCCGGTTCCCGTAATGCCCGCAATAGGGTAGGGCTCGCCAAGTCCGAGGGCGTAGAACTCGCCAATTGTTTCGTGTCGTTCGGGAGTGTCGCATTTGTTGACGGCAAGCAGCACTTTCTTTTTGCATCGGCGTAGCATATCAGCCACATCTTCATCCATAGGGGTCAATCCCTCTTTTGCATCGACGAGGAAAAGTATGAGGTCGGCTTCATCGATTGCGAGAGCCACTTGTTTCCGGATTTCGGTCTCGAATGCGTCGTCGCCACCCATAACGTATCCGCCGGTGTCGATAACAGAGAAGTGTTTGCCGTTCCAATCTGAGTGACCATACTGGCGGTCGCGTGTGACGCCTGCAGTCTGGTCGACGATGGCTTTGCGTTCTTCGATCAAGCGGTTGAAGAGTGTTGATTTGCCGACATTGGGTCGGCCTACAATTGCTACGATGTTGGACATTTGAAAAGTTGTGATGAGGTAAGTATGAGTTTTATTTTGTTTTCGTCTTCGTTTTCGTCTTCGTTTTCGTCTTCGTTTTCGTCTTCGTTTTCGTCTTCGTTTTCGTCTTCGTTTTCGTCTTCGTTTTCGTTTTCGTTTTCGTTTTCGTCTTCGTCTTCGTACAAGAATAAGGAATGCTTATTCGTCGCAGGAGAGGAGAATGACTTCGGGAAGGTCGTACTCCGAAATGCCAAAACAGTTTAGTTCTGCATAGCTTTTGGTAATGTAGGCAACTCCCTTGATGGTGTCGCCCTGGTGCAGAATTCGCGATGCTCTGTAGGCCATCACTACATTCTGGTACTGAGTGCCAGAGATATTGATGGGTTTTCCTATGCTGTCTGGTTCAATGATGTCGATGGCATAGCCGATTTGACTCGATGAGCACAGTTGCGAACCGACGACATGACCCGTAAATCGGAATTCATCCACATCGCGATTGCATGAGTTGAAGAGAAACAATGCGGTGAAGATTAATACTGGAAATGACTTATTGACAGTTTTTTTCATATTTTTTGATGTCGATGTTTAAAATATAGGGCTTACATGAGTGTAAGCCCTATTGTTTAGTCGGCAGAACTGCTGCCAAGGAAGAGGTTCAAGCCAAAAGAAATGTTGAGCTGTTTAGCATCGACTATGTAGAAATTGGAGATATAGTCGATAAAAGTATAGAGCTGTAATGCACGGAAAGGTGTGAGAGTGACGCCAATACCTGGGTTGAACCAGTTCCAATGGTTGTTGCTTGTGATTACGGAAGCAGAAGCCACTACCTCAACCCAGTCGTGAATGTTGGCTCGGGCCAGCAGAGATGTACGGCTGTAGAAGCCTACATTTTTGGTTTTGAAGACATCGCCGACTTTGACTATTCCGCGTTCGAATTCGCCATGGAAGAGAAGTCCGGCACTGACACCCTGTGTGATGTTGAACATGCCGCCCAAATTGACTTTCGTAGGAATCGAAGTCCAATAGTCGCCTTCGCCGTCAATAGTCTTGTATTCCGTAAGCGATTTGAGCGAATCGATGAGCATCTGAGTGTAGGTCGAATCGAGGTTACCGCCTTGCATGACGGAACTGACATCGACGCCGGTGAAGGTGAACGAGTTGTCTTCTCTTGCCGAGACAATACGTTTGACGCCATCCTTCCAATGTATGCCAGGACCGAAGTCGAGTATGCTTGCAGAGACTTCGAACAAATCGGTCGAGTAGCGTGCACCGAGGTCAAAATTAAGGCCATAGTTCTTTGGCATATAGGTGCGTACATGTGCGGAAGTACGGTTAGTGTTCGTGTCGGTGTTGATGTCGATGGCTGATGTGTAGTTGAGATTGAAATCCATATTGGCAGTCATGGCCGAATAGTCGGGCTCGGTGCGTATTGTCAGTGATGAACCGGCATCCGACAGGTCGAGGTATCCGACGAGGAGTTTTGCTCTTGCTCCTATGGTCAGATTGTCATTGATTCGGTATCCAAGTCCGATAGCTCCTTCGAGATAAGCGCGGACAGCGATGATGTTACCGTCGAGCAGTTCGAGGACATTGTCGCCAGTGTAGTTGGAATTGCCTTCGGTTAGGAATGTGACGACACCCGACGGCATGCCGAAACTAAGGTCGACTTTGGCTTGGGTGGAGAGCGTCAGGAAAAACTTGCCGAGGTCGAGACCTAAGCCGACGGCATGGATGTTGGTTCCGAAGCGGAGCTTGTCGTCAGAAAGTGTATCAAGGACGCTGTTGAGATTGATGTTTGTCTTCTGCGTGGCGGTATCGTATTGGAAAATACTGCTGTAAGCCAGTGGGCTTGAGAGGTTAAGGTTTGCTCCCGGCAGGGCGAGGTAGATGCGAGAGTGAGAGGGGAAGAACGCAGGGTTGGCAGCATTCATAAGCGGGTTGCGTGTGGAACCGTACATGATGTTGCTCTGTGCCGATGCGGAAATTGGAGCAATGAGCATTAGTATTGCAACGGCGATGAGAGAGATATTAATCTTTTTCATTTCGAACCTCCTTCCTGATTGTCACCTTCCTGTCCGTTGCCCAAATCGAAATTCATGTTGTATGACGGATGAAGCAAGGCAGAGAGCTTGATTTCCAGTTTGTCGTCGGCTTTGATAGAGACACGTTTCTGTAGGTCGTTGTCGGTGGTGTTGAGTCCTGCCTTGACACGAATCTTCTTGGTTTCGAGCAAAGCATCGAACACCTCTTTGGTTACTATAATGGTATCCAAAGTCGTCGTCTTGCCGTTCGAGACATAGGGAGCTGTATTCGTAACCGGGGCACCGCCGACTGTCGTGTTGAGGATTTCGGTCGAGTCGCCAGCTTCGTTGATGAATTTGGCGTTGACATCGAGAGAAAGGGGGATGCCGTTTTCAAGAGTGAGGAACAGGTAGGACGAGTCGATTACGAGATCGCCGAGATGGAACGACGGTTCGAAGTTTATGTCGGTCTCATAGCTTAGGTTGTTGATATAGGCCGAAATCGGGAATTCGACTTTTACGTCGGCATCGATGTCAACAGATGTAACTCCGATGGAGTCTGCTATGAAATCGTTCTCGGTGATATTGGAAGCGAAGAAGGCTGCTTCGAAGGCAATGTTCATACGTGCACCGTATCTGATTTCTTTTGGACGTCTGTTGATGGCATCGCTGATGTCGGTGTTGTCGAATAGTTTGATGTTTTGTCCGTGAATAAGGCTGTCGATGGGAATGGAATCATTGATAACGACAATATTATAGGGCAGATTGTCCTTACCGATGACGCTGAGGTAGAGGGAATCATAGTAGACATGGACGTGATAGGTCTCTATAGCCTGCAGTGTGTTCTCGTTGGCCTGTGCAGTTATGAAAGCGTTGAGATTGACCTTGAGGCTGTCGACTTCGAGCTGTGCATTGTCAAGAAACTCAATGTTATCGAAGATGTCGATTGCGACAGAACCATTGATTTGGTTGGTCACCACATGGACGATATTTGAGTTTTTGGGTGCCGAATAGCCAGGTTTGGAATTGTTGAAAGGTATGTGCCACGAAGCCGAAGTGTCGTAACTAAGAGTAATGACCCCCTGGTCGTTTACCTCCATCTGGGCATACGAGACCTGAACCATATTGAGGATGTCGTAGATGGTTGCAGAACCTGACGCTACAGGGACTGCAAGTGAAGGATTTACAATGCCCTGAAATGACATCGGGTGTTTTAGAGCCTCAAAATCATTGAATCCATCCTTCAGGCAAGATGTCATCAAAAGAGAGACAAAAACCACCATGAATGCTTTTCTTCTCATTTCTGTAAGTTTTTGTTAATAGATTATTTTATTGAATTAATAAATTTTACTGCTGAAAATTTTTGCAAAGATACAAAAAGTTTGCCATTCCGCCTAATTTTTGTAACTTTGCAAAACAAAAAAAAATAGATGAAAATCTTAAGACGATATCAATCAGAGATATATGGCAATTATAGAATAGCATACCTGCGTGACGGACTGATAACCGGAGCCGTTATGGGGTTGGCTGTTTTGTTTTGCAAGGTCATATATTATCCGATTTATGCGCCTGAGAACTACGTGACAGATGCCGTTTTGCTGGTATGCACGCTGGTGTTTGCATATAAATACAGGAACAGCTTGCCGGAGAAAAAAGTCACATTCAAGGAACTGATGTTGTTCGGATTGGGACTTGGAATCGTAGCTGCCGTCGTTTATGGACTCTATCTGTTTTTGTACGGTGGGGTTATAGATAAGGGATTTGCTGCTCGCTGCCTTGAACATTTCATCTATGGGGAACAGAACGGCAGCGGTACGGAAGAGGAAAAGAATGCCACGATTGCGGTTATGCAGTCGTACAAACTTCATACATGGGCTTTTATTGGAATGTTCAGGACTGCCGTCATGTCGATTATGACATCGTTTGTCGCTGCCTTGATTTTCAGGACAGAAAAAGCCAAAACAATCGAAAGAGAAAAAAAATAATAAAAACAAGGACAATAAAATGGATATCAGTATTGTAGTACCTTTATACAACGAAGACGAATCGTTGCCGCATTTGGCAGAATGGATAGATCGCGTCATGGTTGAACACGGCTTCGATTATGAGGTTATCATGGTCGATGATGGCAGCAAGGACAATTCATGGAACGTTATAGAGCAACTAAGGGAAAAGAATCCAAGATACAAAGGAGTGAAATTCCGTAGGAATTACGGCAAGTCGGCGGCATTGAATGTCGGATTCGGACATGCGCAAGGTGATGTTGTGATAACAATGGATGCCGATCTTCAGGACAGCCCCGACGAGGTTCCCGAACTGTACCGTATGATAAAGGAAGATGGCTACGACCTCGTCTCGGGATGGAAAAAGAAAAGATACGACTCGAAAATCGCAAAGAATATTCCTTCAAAGTTCTTCAACTGGACTACGCGGAAAATGTCGGGAATCAAACTCCATGATTTCAACTGCGGACTTAAAGCATACAAACGCGACGTGGTGAAGTCGATTGAAGTATATGGCGAGATGCACCGCTATATTCCTGTGATTGCCAAATGGGCTGGCTTCGGCAATATCGGCGAGAAGGTTGTCCAACACAGGAAGCGCGAATTCGGTGTGACGAAGTTTGGTCTGAATCGATTTGTGAACGGTTATCTTGACCTCATGTCGATAATGTTCATGTCGAAATTCGGTAAGCAGCCGATGCACTTTTTCGGACTGATAGGCTCATTGTCGTTTTTGGCAGGATTCATTGCCCTCATCGTTGTGTGCGTACTTCGTTTGTGCGGCCGTATTGCACTGACAAACAGCGTTTGGTTCTATATTTCGATGCTGTTCGTAGTCATCGGCGCAATGCTGTTCCTGGCAGGATTTTTGGGCGAACTTATCTGCCGCAATTCATCGACGAGAAACAACTATTTGATAGAAAAAGAATTGGTTTGAGCAATGACAACGTTGTTTCTTGACAGAGACGGTGTGCTAAACGAAAGAATCATCGACGGGTATGTAACGAAGCCCGGCGATTTCAAGATTATCGACGGAGTGTTGGATGCAATGGCCATTTTTGCACGCCGTTTCGACAAAATATTCATTGTCACAAACCAACAGGGAATAGGGAAGGGCCTTATGACTGCTGAGGACCTTGAACAAATCCACAGATTTTTTTTGAACGAGGTGAATCAAGCGGGGGGCAGGGTCGACAAGATTTATTTCTGTCCGGCGTTGAAATCCGCCAATTCATTCATGCGCAAGCCATCGATAGGAATGGCACTGCAGGCCCGTCGCGAATTCGAGGGAGTGTCGCTGCGACATTCGATTATGGTAGGCGACACAGCTACCGACATGCTTTTCGGCAGACGTGCGGGGATGTGCACTGTGCTTGTAGGCGAAGAAAAAGAGGTCGCATCGTCCCACCCTCATCTTGTTGACTATTATTATAAAGACTTGTACACATTTGCCAAGAATATAGAACCGGCAATCAAAACAATTTGCCAAAAATAGGAGAGAGCAACTGCGATATGATGTACCGACATGCAACCAATGGTTCCCAGAACAACCGCCGAAGACGTTCGGCCGCGAAACGGCTTTCTACTCTTTTGGCGATAGTTGGTGTGGGCGTGTTGTTGCTGACGATGTACGCTTTTGTGTGGTCGCGTCCGGACGAGGTCGGTACGAGGAGCATTCTGTCGGTGTACAGCAAAGCAAAAGGGAAAGACTATGTGCATAGGAATCGCATAGACAAGGATGCAATTCCGTATGTCGACTATCGCAGCATGAACCTGAGAGAAATGTTCAACGACTCAAACTATGTGCACCTCTCTGCAGCCAAAGTCAATGGAATAGATCCGGACAAAATCACTGACCCGTCGGCGTGTGACGCTCTTGTGCCGATTTTCAGCACCGAACTATACCAGGTCGACACAATGTATCATTCCACGCCTTATCTGGTTCCCGAGGCAGTACTGCTTCTGGAATATATAGCAGAAAGGTTTTCGGAGCTGATGGACGAGCATTACAAGAAATTCGGGAAGTATAAAATCGTTGTGACCAGTGCTTTGCGTACAGAACAGAGCGAAAGGAATCTGCGCAGGGTCAACCGTAATGCGACAGACACATCGTGCCATATATACGGCACGACGTTCGACCTTTCGGCACAACGATACGAGCATGTTGCAAGCGGGCGTGACACGGTTGTGGAGATGTGCAAACAAATGTTGGCATTGGCTCTGTACGAGTTGCACTACGAGGGACTGTGTTATGTGAAATACGAACGTGGCTCATGCTTTCACATAACCCTTCGGACAACACAATATGAAGGTGATGGCAAATCGCAAATGTGCAAATACATTAATCCGGGTTCGCCCGATTATCTCGAAACCAAAGCCCCGGAGCGTCCCAAACCACGAAATGTGGAGCCGGCGCAAACTGTCAGAACCAAACCCGTTACGAAACGCCAAAAGCACTCTGAAAACAGCGTCCGTAAGGACGTCAAAACACATAACAAGACAACTCATGTACAAGAAAGCCGAAGTGGCATAACCGAACGTGAACGTCTGTCGCTCGAACAATTCGAGAAAAGATATTGAAAAAAACAGTCTAAGAATAATTAATAAAGAAAAAACTATATGTCACTACAATGCGGAATAGTAGGATTGCCCAATGTGGGCAAATCGACCCTCTTCAACTGTCTCAGCAATGCTAAAGCCCAAGCTGCCAATTTTCCCTTTTGCACAATAGAACCCAACGTCGGCGTAATTACAGTGCCGGACGAGAGACTCAATAAATTGGTTGAAATCGAGCGCCCTGCAAGTGTCGTGCCGGCAACGGTGGAGATTGTTGATATAGCGGGACTTGTCAAAGGTGCCTCAAAAGGCGAAGGTCTCGGAAACAAATTCCTTGGTGATATCCGTACAACGGATGCCATCATACATGTACTCCGGTGCTTTGACGACGACAATGTCACCCACGTCGACGGATCTGTCGACCCGGTGAGAGACAAGCAGACCATAGACCTTGAGTTGCAGTTCAAAGACCTCGAAACCATCGAAAACAGATTTTCCAAAGAAGAAAAAAAGGCCAAAACGGGTGGCGATGCGAAGGCAAAGAAGCTTGTTGAAGTCATGAACCTCTACAAGGAAGCCCTTCTTTCGGGCAAAAGCGCAAGAACCGTAAAGCTGGAAGAATCGCAGCTGGAAGCTGCAAGGGACTTGATGCTGCTGACAGCGAAACCGATACTGTATGTCTGTAATGTCGACGAGGCATCGGTCGTCAATGGTAACAAATACGTTGACATGGTCCGTGAAGCGGTAAAAGACGAGGATGCCGAGGTTCTGGTGATTGGTGCAGGTATTGAGGCCGACATCGCAGAGCTTGAAACATACGAGGAAAAACAGATGTTCTTGGAAGACCTGGGCCTGAAAGAGTCCGGAGTCAACCGTTTGATAAAAGCCGCCTATAAATTGCTGAATCTGCAGACATTCCTTACGGCAGGGCCGAAAGAATGCCGTGCATGGACGTTCAAGAAAGGAATGAAGGCTCCACAGGCAGCCGGAATAATACACAGCGATTTTGAACGCGGATTCATCCGTGCCGAGGTGATAAAATTCGAGGATTATGTTGCTCTCGGCAGCGAAGCCAAATGCCGCGAGGCCGGAAAGATAGCTGTCGAAGGCAAGGACTATGTGGTGCAGGACGGCGATATTATGCACTTCAGATTCAATGTATGATATTCCTTATTTAAAGAAACATATATCAATATTTGGGAATAATTGATAATATTGTATAACTCACGTTGTTGTTGTGCGTGATATAAACTAATGATTAAAGCTGGTAGTGCTTCAAGGCAATAAAAATTACTCTTTTGCGTTATAGTTTTAATAAGTTTTTTGAATAAATAATTGTTCCCAAGAATCACACTGCGTGAATGAATAAAATGCCACGACATATAATACATTATACTATAGTCACATCGCTGACGATGGTGTTGCTCATGGCGGGATGTTCGACACGCAAGGCAAAGTGGGCTAATGTCACATATCATAACACCACATGCCACTACAATGTGTGGTGGAACGGCAACGAGAGTTACAAGGAGGGAATAAGAAAACTGCGAAAAAACTTTAACGACGACTATACACAGATATTGCCTGTCTACAGAATCGGCACAAAAGAGCAGGCGATGGGAATATATCCAGAAATGGACAAGGCCATCGAAAAAGGTATAAAAGGCATAAAAAAACACAGCATCTATCAGCAGGGGCGTGAGTATGTCAAATATGTCAAGAACTGTTATCTGCTTACTGCGTATGCTTCCTTTGAGAAGCAAGACTATGCGGCGACCTCTAACACTTGTCGGCTAATAACCACACAGTACTCTGGAAGCATGGAGGCTGACGAGGCAAAAATCCTGCTGGCACGATGTATGACGCAAGAGAAGCAGTATGCTGATGCTGAGTCCGCTTTGGATCTTCTGGTTAACGACCAGTCGAAAGACAACTTCTCACCCAAACTGGCCGACAAACTCTATCTTGCCATGGTAGAGGCCGTTCTTCCGCAAGAGAAATACAAGAAGTCAGTCCAATATATCCGCTTGGCCCTCGACGAGACAACGGACCGTCATACCAAAGCAAGACTGTATTTCATTATGGCACAGATATATCAGCACCTCGACAAACGTCCTACAGCGACCAAGTACTTTGAGAAGGTGTTGAGTTGTAAGCCCGACTATGTGATGGAGTTCAATGCGAGAATCAACATCGCCTCATGTGCCACAGAGGAACACACCAATCTTTCAGAGGTTGAACGCAGTCTCGACAAAATGCTCAAAGACAAGAAGAACGCCGAGTTTAAAGACCAGATATATTATGCCAAAGCTGAGATGTACCTCGGCATGAAGGATGCCAAAAAAGCTTGCGACAACTATCGGCAGTCGGTCGCTGCCGCAACGAACAACCCGTCGCAAAAGGCCAAGTCGGCACTCAGGATGGCTGATGTGTTGTACGAAATGTATGAGAACTACGATGAAGCGCAGAAATACTACGATACAGCCATGCATATAATCAAACCTGATTATCCACATTTCAATGAAATCAGGTCGCGCTACACAACACTTACAGCTCTTGTTGAAAACACACGTCTTATCTATCGGAACGACAGTCTGCTGCTGTGGGCGGATATGGATCCGGCCAAACGTAATGACCTCATCAACAAAAAAATTGCAGACCTGAAACAGAAAGAGAAGGAAGAGGCTGAAAGACAGCTGATAGCAGAATTGAATCAGGATGCCATGGCGCAGCAAAACACCCTGCAAGGTGATTGGTATTTCTATAACCACAATACCGTCAGCAAAGGTAAGCAAACCTTCAGACAGAGATGGGGCGTAAGGGCGCTTGACGACTATTGGTTTATGTCAAAAAGGAGCTCGTTTGCAATGGGTTCCATGATTCCTGGCATGGAGATGGGCAATGATTCTGACGAAATGGCTGATGATACCACCTCAGCCGACAGCAGCATTGTCATAAAGCCATCAGAGAACCCCAACGACCCGCATTACGCTGCATACTACCTGAAAGACTTGCCGACAAGACAGGGCCAGCGTGACACCATGCATCTTGAAATAGCCCGTTGTCTTCTGAATGCTGGCTATATATATTATGATGGCATTGAAAACACCGAAAGGGCTCTTGAATGCTACTTGAGACTTACAAAAGAATATCCGGGTTCGGACGAAATCGTACAGGCATTCTACCAACTATGGCGAATCTACAGCAAGCAGGGCAACACCCCTCAGGCCAACTACTATAAGGATATGGTCCTTATGGGATTCCCGGACTGCGACTATGCCAACATGATTCGTGACGATGAGTATTATCTCGAAATCATAAAACGTAGCGAAGTGGCACAAAACGAATATGCCACTGTCTACAATCTGTATCGCCGCAAAAAATATCGTGATGTCATTGCGCATGTCGACGAGGCGCTGCAACGATACAACGAGCAACCGCTTATGGGCAAATTCCGCTATTGGAAAGGTTTGGCTGCTGCACAGACTGGCGATACCAACATGGCCACAATGACATTCGAGACAATCATTGCCGACTATGCCGACACTACGCGGCTTGTCGAACTGGCCAAAGAGCAACTGGCATATCTCCGAACCGGATACTATGGTTCGGCTTCGGAATCGGTCTCGGCCGACGAAGAAGAGCGAGGCCGTACACGCTACAACGAGAATGTGCGCGATGTTGTAGCCAGCAACAAAAACGACAAAAACGTCTCTACATCCTCAGAGCAGAGCGAGTTGCCGCAGGAGAGTCTGATGTACCGCTTCAGGGAGAACCAGCAACACTACGTTGCCGTGCTTATCAACGACAAGAAAATCGTTGCCACACAGTTGCAATATGCCATTGCAGATTTCAATATGGAGTTCTACTCCAATAGTGGATACCGTGCCAGTCCGCTATTGTTTACCGATACGGTACAGATGCTGACAATACATCGTTTCAAAAATGCCCAGGAAGCCGAAGCCTACAGGACACACCTGATGCTCGACGGAGGGCCGCTTACCAAATACGACCCGAAAGACTATGTAGTGTTCAGCATATCAACGCAAAACTATAATACATTCTACAATCAGAAGAACATTGACGCATACGTGAAGTTCTACGAATACTATTATAAATCACTCAGCAACAACAATTAATAGACAAAGGTCGGTTTAGTCCGGAAAAACCTTTAAGACAATACAAATAAAAATGGCTAAATTTGCAGAAATGGAAAGCTCAATCAACACAATTGCACAAGGTACCACAATTAAAGGAGCTGTCAGTGCAGTAGGCGATTTTCGCCTTGACGGAACCTTGGATGGAAACATCACACTTAACGGAAAACTCGTTGTCGGCGAATCGGGATTCGTGAAAGGAAATGTCGTTTGCCAGAATGCCAACATCATAGGTAGGGTAGAGGGCAATATCTCGGTAAAGGAGCTCCTCTCGCTCAACAGCACAGCCAATGTGAAAGGCGACATCCTTATCAACCGTTTGAGCATTGAACCGGGAGCTACATTCTCCGGCACATGCCGCATGCTCGACGAAGTAAGGAAGGAAAACGAGATGCGGGGTGCCGAGAACGGTGCCAACGATAATGAAAAAGAGTAGAAACGACCTTGAGAACTGGGTCCGCTATTCCACTCTCGGAATAGAAATGGCAGTCATTGTCGGCGGAGCAGTATGGGCAGGTGTCGCTATCGACCGCAAACGCGGCGGTAACGTGCCCTTGTTTACATTGATAATGACAGCTTTTGGTCTGACTGTGGCAATCATCAGGCTCGTCAAAGGTATGAAACAGTAACAATGGAAGAATTGTTTAAAACGTGGGCCGGTGAACCATGCGAAAGCATAATACAAATGTCGGCCAATGGTTCTAATAGACTATACTACAGGCTTGTCGGTAAGAACAAGACCTGTATTGCAACCATAGGCAGTGATGTCCGCGAGAACGAAGCTTTCTTTTTCTTTGCCAACGAGATGAAGAAACGCGGCGTTAAGGTGCCCGAAGTGTACGCCATCAGCGAAGACAGGACCACATACCTGCAGGAGGACCTGGGCAATGTCACATTGTACACGTGGCTAACCTCGCGCAAGACAAACGACGTGGATGTGTCTGAATCGATGCTCGCGTTGTACAAAAAGGCGATAGACAGGCTTATACATATCCAGACAGCATGCAGGGACATCGATTTCAGCAAGGCTTATCCTCGCCCGAAATTCGACGAACAAGCCCTGCTGTGGGACATGAACTATTTTAAGTATTATTTCCTTAAACTGTTCCATATCCAGTTCGACGAACAACAGCTGGAAACTGATTTCAGAACGTTCATAACATATCTGCTTGATGACGACTGTACGTATTTCATGTATCGCGACTTCCAATCGCGCAACATAATGCTCGTCGACGACGAGATGTATTTTGTCGATTTCCAAGGTGCCCGTATGGGGGCTGCCCAATATGACCTTGCGTCACTTTTGTACAGCTCGAAATCCAATGTCCCCGACGAGATGCGCAAACAGTTGCTCGACTACTATCTTGTGAAACGGTTCGGTGACAGCGGTAACGATGCTGAGAAGGAACACTTCCGCAACAAATTCTATGGATACGTCCTTGCTCGAATGATGCAAGCCATGGGAGCATACGGATACAGAGGTGTCATTGAGAAGAAGGAACACTTTATCAAGAGCATTCCTTTTGCCGTACGGAACCTTAGGAAAGTGATATCCACCACAAAACTTCCTGTCGAGATTCCGCACCTGATGTCGGTATGGGAGTCGATATGCTCCATGAAAGAATATGCCGAAGACGGGGAGGAGTTGACTGTCAGCGTCTTCAGTTTCTCTTACCGCAAAGGTATACCGTTCGACAAGTACGGGAATGGAGGTGGTTTCGTATTTGACTGCCGTGCGCTTCCGAATCCTGGCCAGTTTGATGAATACAAAACCCTCAATGGAAGAGACAAGGCCGTTATCGATTTCTTCGAAGAGCGTGAAGAAACCGAGCGCTTTCTGAATCATGTCAGGGGGATTGTCAGTGAGGCTGTCAACAGTTATATCGGAAGAGGGTATACACGGCTGATGATCAACTTCGGATGCACGGGAGGCCGCCACAGGTCGGTCTATTGTGCCGAGCAGATTGCACAGTATCTGAACGACAACTTCGATTGCAAAGTTACTCTTCACCATCTGGAGCAAGGCAAATTCTGAAACTGAACTGAAAACTATGCGGCAAAAGTGAAAAAATGATGCTGTAGTATAAGACTTCGTTAAGTTTGAATCCAAAAAGAACATTCTGCAACATGCTATCAATTATGTTTTTGCGATAGCTCCTTAAAAAAAATATTTTCACAACTGAGTGATTTGAATAAAACTTCGTATATTTGCAAACTCAAATAGTCAGATTATAAACAATAAAAACACTAAATAAAATGAGCAAGACTGGATCTATTATCCTGAAGAGTGTCCTTGGACTACTGATTGTGTTCTTGGGCGTTATGATTTTCCTCTGTATCAATCGTCCTCAGCAGCGCGAGTCTGAATACTACACACGTCGCGATGCCTGTGGCGAAAAACTGAATGTGATTCGCACTTTGGAAGAGGCCCACAAGGCTGCTTACGGTACCTATTGCGGCAACTTCGACACATTGCTTCTCAATCTGAGCAAGCAAGAGCAGAAGGTGATGCGCAAGGAGAAGGCCGAAAATGCACCTGATTCTGTTTACGACATGCCTGAACTTGAGGCTATCCGTAAAGGCTGGATCGTCCAGAAAGAAGTTTATGTTGTGCCTCTGGAAAAACTACGCGAAGATAAAAAACTTACATTGACCGACGAGCAGTTGGCCGATGTAATCTATGTTCCTTATACCCACAAGCAAACCAAATTCACCATCAAGGCCGACTCCGTCGCAGCATCGCTCTCTGGCGCTGGCGGAAAACTTCCTACCTTTGAGGCTTATGTAACCCTCGACGACCTGTTTGCCGATTACACAAACGACTCAAACGATGGTGCATTCCATAAATTTGTTGAGATTTTCACTGGAAGCGATGAGCAGTGGCTTATAAACAAGAAAGCCGAACTTAAAGACATGAACAAGTTCTTGGGCTGGAAAGTCGGCGACATCACCGCTCCTGTTACCGAAGGTAATTTCGAATAATAAACCAAATGCGCAAATGGTATGTGGGTTATATGCCTACATACCATTTGTATTTGTTGCAAAATACTACAAAAGTATTACTTAAACGGCGAATTACTCGAATTACGCGAAGGCTACGCAGGATATAATTACATGCTAATTACTCTAATAAATAAATCAATAACATCTATGTCGCATATAATTAAGTTGTTTATCGGATCAGACAAAGATGTTGCCTCATTTGAAAAAAGATTGTCCATTTGCATCGAGTCAAATGGATTTTCTTTTTCGGTGTGCAGCACTCATGACAAACTCCTTGCCATTGGAGAAGTGGAATGCAATATCAATTCTCCGATAGCTGAATTGATATCAGACATCAAAAACATTTTTGCCGAGATAAAGATTCAAACTTTCGGGCTCAAAGATGTCCGACTGATTATACCTACCGACCAAATGGTATGGATTCCTGAGCACCTTTTTGATGAAACAAAGAAAACGGAGTATCTCGAAGCGCTCTGCAAGGTGCATGAAGGGAATGGTGTATTCTGTAATTACAATGAAGCGATAAAATCTTATATCGTGTTCAGCGCCAACAACAATCAGGCTTCGGCGTTCAAAATTGCCATTCCAGGGCTGAAAGTCACTTGCCAACATGCTGCGATGGTGAATGACAAAATATTGTCATATAGCGACATGCGCTCGGTGATGCTTGTCAATATCCGGGATGGGGAAAGCGATTTCGCAATATTCTGCAACAAGAAACTTCAGCTTAGCAATACATTCAAATGCAGCTGCATAGAAGAAACGCTATACCATGCTTTGAACATAACAAAGCAGCTGCACCTTGAGGATGCGGCTATGGAGGTTGCATTGTGCGGAAACATTGACAGGGATGGTTATTCTAAAATGAGACCTTACTTCCCCAAGGTGTCGCTCTATGGCGGACGTGATAAAAAGCTGTCCGATACAGAGATGCAACACGTAGGGCTGTATAGATATGCTTTAATACTTTAACTTTAACTTTAACTTTAACTTTAACATTAACCTTAACCTTAACTTCAAATACAATTACCCATTTATGCTTTAACTTTAACTTTAACCTTAACCTTAACCTTAACCTTAACTTCAGATACAATTACCCATTTCATCAACCGTAATCCTATGCGTATAATTGCTGGCACATTCAGAGGACGGAAATTGAATCCGCCGACGTCGCTTCCTGTCAGACCTACAACAGATATGGCAAGGGAAAGTCTTTTCAATATATTGAACAACTACGTCGACTATGACGAATGTTCGGTAATGGATCTTTTTGCTGGTACGGGAGCGGTGAGCGTCGAGTTTGTGTCGCGCGGTGCCAAGGAGGTTACGAGTGTGGATATCAACAACGCATGTGTCGAATTCATGAAAAGCACCGTGCAGCAAATGAAGATAGGAAATATGCGTGTGGTAAGGGCCGATGTCTTTGACTTGTTGAAGCGTGCAAATAGGAAATTTGACATAGTTTTTGCCGATCCTCCTTATGCGCTCAATGATCTGCCCGTATTGCCACAATTGGTTTTCGACAGTGACGTGCTTGAAGACGACGGCATTTTCATTCTTGAACATCCGAAAGAATTCTCGTTCGAAGACAACCCTCATTTTTGGCAGCATAGGGCGTATGGAAAAGTTAACTTCACTTTCTTCGCAAAAAATATTCATCAACGTTAACCTTAACCTTAACTTCAGATACAATTCATCAACGTTAACCTTATTTTAAAAGGCGAATTACTCGAATTACGCGAAGGCTACGCAGGATATAATTACATGCTAATTACTCTAATAAATATAACTAAGATTCCATCAACGTTAACCTTAACCTTAATTTCAGATACAATTTACTCTAATAAATATAACTAAGATTCTATTAACTTTTAAACTATACAAAATAATAATATGCAAGCAATAGTAAAAACAAATTTTAATTTTCCGAAACAAAAGAGCCTGTATGTAGGCAAAGTGCGTGATGTTTACAACATTGACGACAAGTATATGGCCATGGTTGTGAGTGACCGTATATCGGCATTCGATGTGGTTCTTCCCAAGGGTATTCCATACAAGGGTCAGGTGCTCAATCAGATTGCATCGAAGTTTTTGGATGCAACTGCCGACATCGTTCCCAACTGGAAAATTGAGACGCCAGATCCGATGGTCACAGTGGGACTGAAATGTGAAGGATTTCGTGTCGAGATGATTGTCCGTGGTTATTTGGCAGGCTCGGCATGGAGGGAATATAAAGCCGGCAACCGTGTGCTGTGTGGCATACAACTGCCTGAGGGTATGGTCGAAAACCAGAAATTCCCGACGCCTATTGTTACCCCGACAACCAAAGCCGACGAAGGCCACGATGAAAACATTTCGCGCGAGGAAATCATCCGTACAGGTCTTGTCTCGAAAGAGGACTATGATATGCTGGAGAAGTATTCTCTTCAGCTCTTCCAGCGCGGAACGGAAATCGCTGCTCAAAAAGGTCTCATACTTGTCGACACAAAATACGAATTCGGAAAACGCGACGGAAAGATATACCTGATTGACGAAATCCACACTCCCGACTCATCGCGCTATTTTTATGCCGAAGGATACGAAGAACGCCAGGCAAAAGGCGAACACCAGCGCCAGTTGAGCAAGGAGTTCGTCCGCGAATGGTTGATGGACAATGGTTTCCAGGGTAAAGAAGGTCAGAGAGTGCCTGAAATGACCGACGAAATTGTCAATTCAATCACGGACAGATATATTGAACTATACGAACACATTACAGGAGAGAAATTCATCAAGGCCGAAGATTGTGCCGACGTGAATGCACGTATAGAAAGAAATGTCACAAAGTGTCTTGAGAGACTCTTAGATAAACAATAATATTTTTTAAAACAGCAACGTTAACCTTAACCTTAACCTTAACCTTAACTTCAGATACAATTTTTTAACTTTTAAACTATACAAAATAATAATATGCAAGCAATAGTAAAAACAAATACCCAAACAACGTGAAACGTATACCGCACACATTCACTATCGTATTCTTTCTGATTCTTATTGCTGCAGGAATCACTTGGATTGTGCCGGGTGGCGAGTTCCTAAGGGAAACCGTCGAGGTCGCAAATGCAGACGGGACAGTGTCGACAAGGAGTGTGGTCAAAGACAATTCCTTCAGGCGGGTGGATCATAATCCCCAGACATGGCAAGTGTTTTCATCGCTCTTTTCTGGATTTTGTGACAAGGCCGACATTATTGTTTTTATCCTTATGGTAGGCGGTGCGTTCTGGATACTCAACTCCAGCCATTCCATAGATATAGGTGTCATGGCCTTCTTGCGGAAAGCAAGACGACTGAACGGCAATAGGTTGTTTAAGAAAGTTGGCGTCGATAACGTTATCATTGCGTCGGTGATGATATTGTTCAGTCTGTTTGGTGCCGTTTTCGGCATGAGTGAAGAGACGATAGCCTTTGTCGTGGTTTTTGTTCCGCTGGCCATATCGATGGGTTATGATTCCATTGTCGGCATTTGTATGTGTTATATGGCGGCACATGTGGGATTTGCAGGAGCAATGCTCAACCCGTTTACGATTGGGATTGCCCAGGGTATAGCTGGAGTGCCACTCTTTTCGGGATTGGAATATCGGGCTGTGTGTTGGGTCATACTCACAGCGATAGGAATTGCATTTGTGCTTGTCTATGCCAACCGAGTCAAGAAAAATCCTGAATCCTCGCCGGTCTATAAACTGGATTCCTATTGGAGGGAACGCGGACAAGAGTTGGCAACAGAAAAAACGGAATACTATACTCCGAAATCTGCGTGGGTGGTATTTGTCTTATTGTCAATAGTGTTGGTCGTTTGTGCCGTAAAGTTTCCGGTTACGATGGTGACTGTTGGCAGCAGTAAAGCCAGTATTTCATTGATGCCCGTTGTGGCTGCTCTTTTTGTTGTAAGCGGCATCATCACGTTGCGCAAATCGGTTCATTTTTTCATACTCGACTTGCTTGTTTTCACCATTGCATATCTTGTCATAGGAGTTCTTGGATACAGCTGGTATGTGATGGAGATATCGGCTCTGTTCTTGGCAATGGGCTTGCTTTCCGGAATTGCGTACGGACAGAAAGCCGATGAGATTGCGAAACTCTTTTTGGCAGGGTGTAAGGATATTCTTTCGGCCGCTTTGGTTGTCGGCTTGGCAAGCGGCATAATTTTCATTTTGCAGGACGGCAAGGTGCTGGATACCATATTGTATGGTCTTACACGCTCATTGGCTAAAGCTGGCGAGATAACATCAGTAGGGGTGATGTATGCATTTCAGACGGCATTGAATATAATAATGCCTTCCGGGTCTGCAAAGGCAGCTCTAACGATGCCTATTATGGCCCAGTTTGCCGATCTGACGGGCATCTCGCGTCAGGCGGTAGTCCTTGCCTTCCAGTTCGGTGACGGGTTTACAAACATGCTGACACCGACTTCCGGTGTGCTCATCGGCTGCCTCGGTATTGCCCGAATCCCTTATGCCACATGGTTGAAATGGGTATGGAAATTCATACTTTTCTTGATTCTTGTAGGATTCCTTCTGATTCTTCCAACGCTATTCCTCAATCTTCCAGGCTTTTAATGAGGCATCATGATGTCTGGTACCAACAATAAAACGAAAACGAAAACGAAAACGAAAAAAGCCTTCGGCACGAATTTGACAGAAAATTCAGATGAAAATAATTAGTTATACTTTTTTATTGTTTTTATGTTGTTTCACATTCTTGTCGGCACAAGATACTAACTATATGCGTCAGGTGTTGGGACGACTCACATCGGAGGAGTTTCACGGACGAGGATACTCGTTTCGTGGTGACAGCATCGCTGCCGAATACATTCGGGCAGAACTTCGCAGACTCCATGTCAAACCGTTGGTGGACAACTATTACCAGTCATACACATTCAGTGTTTTTTCGATGGAAGGACCTCTAACATTGAAAATCGGAGACAAGAAACTGAAAGCCTATGACGAATTCAGAGTTCCGGCATGGTCGAAATCGACATGGGGAACGTATAAGATACTCAAAGTCAATGGCGATGTGTTAATGGAAGCGGACAAGCTGAAATCATTTCTGAAGAAGAACAACGACCTTCTGCAGAATGTGTTTGTCTATATCGACGTCACAGATTTCAAAAGCAACAGTGAGGAAGAAAAAGCACGATTTGAAAGTCAGATTCGTAGTTTGCAGAGACGCAATCCGTTCAATTCGTGCGGAATAATATTGGCTTTAGATGCATTGAATACATACTCGCCAGCAAACACCAATTATGAGCACGGATATGCCTATATCGAAATCCTCAAATCGGCTTTGCCAAGCAAGGTGAAGAATCTTAACTGCAATATTTTCACACAGTTCCATCCAAACTACAAGACACAAAACATATATGGTTATGTCCAGGGTGAAGTGGATACGATGATTGTGTACACGGCACATTATGACCATCTCGGCACAATGGGCGATTCGGTTGTTTTCTATGGAGCTCATGACAACGGGAGCGGTGTCGCAGCCGTGTTGGATATCGCAAGAATGTCGGTCGACGAGAAGCCTCACTACACGCACGTTTTTTGTTTCTTCAGCGGAGAGGAGGCAGGTCTGCAGGGCTCAAAATATGCTGTCGAGCACCCTGTTTTCGATTTCGACAAAGTAAGGCTTTTGGTGAATATCGACATGTTCTGCGGTGGCGACGAAGGGTTGATGGTATTCAATGCCGATGCACAGGAAACAAGACCTTTCGTAGAAAGATTACAGAAGCTGAACGAAGCCCTACAGATAGCCCCGGAAATCCGTGAACGCAAAAACCGTCCAAACAGCGACCACTGGTATTTCAGTAAACACGTTCCATCGCTTTTCTTCCTGACAATGGGGCAGAGATACGGAGGCTATCATGACCCCGCTGACACTTGCGAACGATGCGGACTTGAAAACTATATTAACTACTTGACATTGATAACTGCCGCCGGACTTTGACGGCACAAAGAAGGCCTCGGTCATATTTTTTTCAGGCCGAGAAGGTCTATTTATTATATTTTTAGTATTTTTGTAAAAGTGCCAAGTTTTGCTTGGCGGGCTTTATTATAGTATAAATCAGAGCACTTGAATAAAAGAGCTTGTATTATAAATAGATTTTTAATGGAAGAAAACAACGAAAAACAGCTCAATTTCTTAGAGGAAATCATCGAAAAAGGTCTTGCTGACGGAACTTACAAGTCTATTTTGACCCGTTTTCCACCGGAACCTAATGGCTATCTCCATATTGGTCATGCCAAATCCATTTGTCTGAATTTTGGTCTTGCAAAAAAATATGGAGGAAAGACAAACCTACGTTTTGATGACACAAACCCAGTCAAAGAGGACACAGAATATGTCGACTCCATACAGAACGACATCCGTTGGTTGGGTTTCGAATGGGCTGGCGTACACTATGCCTCAGACTATTTTGAGCAGCTTTACGAATGGGCTGTGGAATTGATTAAGAAAGGCCTGGCTTATGTTGACGACCAGACCCTTGAGGAAATCCGTCAAAATCGCGGCACGGTAACGTCTCCGGGCAAAAACAGCCCTTGGCGCGACCGCAGTGTCGAAGAGAACCTCGACCTGTTTGAAAGGATGAAAAACGGTGAGTTTGCTGATGGTAGCCGCGTGCTTCGCGCCAAAATCGACATGGCACACCCGAACATGATGTTCCGCGACCCGATCATGTACCGTATACTGCATGCCCATCATCATCGTACGGGCGACAAGTGGTGCATTTATCCGATGTATGACTATGCACATGGTCAAAGCGACTCGATAGAGCATATCACCCATTCCATCTGTACGTTGGAATTCGACATCCATCGTCCGCTGTATGACTGGTTCATTGAGCAACTCGGCATTTATCCGAGCCACCAGTATGAGTTTGCCAGACTGAACATCGACTACACTGTCATGTCGAAGCGCAAGCTGCTGCAGCTGGTCAAAGAAGGGTATGTGAGCGGCTGGGACGACCCGCGTATGCCTACTATCTGCGGTTTCCGTCGCAGAGGATATACGCCCGAAAGTATTCGTAATTTCTGCGAACGCATTGGCGTTGCAAAGCGCGACAATATTATAAGCTATTCGTTGCTGGAATTTTCTTTGCGCGAACACCTTAACAAGGTTGCCCAGCGCCGTATGGCAGTCCTTGACCCGGTAAAGGTTGTGATCGACAACTATCCGGAGGATAAGGAAGAAATGCTGACGGCAATAAACAACCCTGAAAACGAAGCCGACGGAAAACGCGAAGTTCCATTCTGCAGGGAGCTTTACATTGAACGTGAAGACTTTATGGAGAATCCTCCTAAGAAGTATTTCCGTATGACACCTGGCAATGAAGTCAGACTCAGATACGCCTATTTCGTCAAATGCCAGAGTGTAGAGAAGGATGCCGATGGCAATGTGATATGCATCCACTGCACGTACGATCCTGCTACACGAGGTGGCGACGCCCCCGACGGACGCAAAGTGAAGGGTACGATCCATTGGGTTTCGGCAAGACACGCCGTCAATGCCGAGGTACGCTTGTTCGACCGTCTTTTTGCTGCCGAAGCGCCGGACGATGTGCCTGAAGGTGGATCGTTCCTCGACAACCTCAATCCCGATTCCCTCCGTACGATAAACAACTGCAAAATCGAACCATGTATATTGGACGACATCAAGCAGGAACATTACGAAAACGGGGTAGCAGCACCTGTACGATTCCAGTTCGAACGTATGGGATATTTCTGTACCGATCCTGACGGAAATGCCGACCACTTGGTGTTCAACCGTTCGTGCACGTTGAAGGATTCGTTCAAAATCAACGACTGACATGTTGGTTTGTAATCTCATTGTATAACAGCTTTTGCCATTAATAAAACCACACTATCATGAAACGACAAACCTCATTGTATTTTATTGTCATAGGAGCTTTCCTGCTCTTTATTTCAGGCGGCTTCCTGACCGAAGGTTTGTCGCGTGTAGGAATGGATAATGCTGTTATATCGCAGCGTATGTCTGAAGGTTTCGAGGACTTCTGGCTCCCTTCGCTCGACACCCCCGGCAGTATAGAGCGACAGAATTATCTGCCTTTAGGGTACTGGCTTGAAAGCCAATGGTATAAACTTTTTGGCGATAATACTTTCATGGCCGAAAAAGTCTATTCTGTATTGACCTATTTCATCTTGGCAGCCCTGATATTGTGGATATGGAAACTGATTGGTCAGTCATTGCGTACCGGATGGCTTCCGTTGATGTGCTGGATAACGATACCCATTGTCTCATGGTCGGCAACCAACAATCTGTTGGAGAGCACTATGACGATGTTCATACTATTGTCTGTGGTTTTCCTTCTCAAGGCAGGACGAGCATCGTTTATAGCCCATTCCCGATTGGCTGTAGGCAAAAAAACAGGTCCTTATAAGCTGAGCAGGACCGGCTGGATTGTACTTGCTGCATTGATGATGGAACTGGCATTCATGGTCAAGGGGTTTGCTGGATTGTTCCCGATCTTTTTCCCCATTCTCTATTGGCTGATGGTGCGTCGCGAGAGGGTGCTTTTCCCGATTTATACAACAGGCGTCATATTGGCGGTATGGATGGTCACCCTGTTTGTCGTGATTTTTGTTTCGCCCGATGTCTATCACCATCTGTACAACTATGTTCATGGCCAAATGATTGGCGGAGTACTTCACGTTCAGACGGTTGCATCGAGATTCTACATTCTGTATGCACTGTTGCTTCAGAGTTCAATACCAATTGCCATAATGCTGTTGCTCTGTCTGATACGCATCAAGGGGCGTCCGTTCTATCGCTATATGTTCCATTGGCGCTTCAGCGACAAGCTTAGTGCAGTACAGATAGAGCGCTCGAAACTGGGATGGTTCTTTCTTGCCATAGGACTTTCAGGCATACTTCCGATCATGCTTGGTCACAAACAACAGGAGTTCTATATCGTTCCCACATTGCCATTTTTCGCTATTTCCATGGCATGCCTCTTGTATGATCTTTTAGAGGACTGGTTGGAGAATATGAACAAGACCGCCGAGCGTGTGCTGATGGGAATTGCCATAGTGGTATTTGGAACAGGACTGATTCTCAACCTGGCCAGCATCCATAAGGTGAACTCGAACCAGGAATTGCTCAGCGACATGAAAATCATTTTGCCGTATCTTGACTATGGCGAGACGATATCGGTTTCCGACGAGCTGAACCAGGCTGTTGAAGCCGAAGAGTATTTCTATCGATACAAGAGAATAACCTTTGACAGCAAATACGGCAACAGGCATCTGCTCACTATGTACAGCAATATTGACAACAATGACGGAGGTCTCGTGTACAGTGAAATGGACCTGCCGACAGTTCAATACAGACTGTACGAAAAGAGCGAAAAAACCGCAGTCGACACCGTCAGTGTCCAATGGGATGAGTGTTTGACTCAAGATTCAACCAACCAACTTGTTGTCCAAGATTGTTATTTTTGATTAATTGAAAGATATGACGAAAAAAAACATATTGTTGTTAGGACTTACGACCCTTATTTTTATCGGCTGTGAACATGGTTATGCTCCTGGCGACATTCTGAAAATTGATGGTACGAAAGGAGTTGTGGTGGAGGTCACGCCCGACAAAAAGCCTTTGCTGCTGATGTCGCTCGACGAGATTGAAAACGTTGATGCCGATTCGGCCTATAGATGGGCATCGTCGTTCAGCGACACCAGTTGGCATCTGCCGAGCAAAAGTGAGATGGAACGAGTCAAAAAGTTCAAGACCCTGATAAACATCAACCTCGAAAAAAAAGGCGAAAAACCAATTCTTAAATATCACACATTCTATTGGACGCAGACACCTTGCTCCGAATCGCACACATACGCATGCGGTCCTGGTGGAATAGGCTGCTACTTCAGCACTAACTATTCACCGTACTACCGTGCGAGAGCAGTGAAAAAACTTTAACTTTAACTTTAACCTTAACCTTAACTTCAGATACAATAAATAACGTTAACCTTATTTTAAACGGCGAATTACTCGAATTACGCGAAGGCTACGCAGGATATAATTACATGCTAATTACTCTAATAACCTTAACTTTAACCTTAACTTTAACTTCAGATACGAAAACAAAACTTTAACCTTAACCTTAACCTTAACTTCAGATACGAAAACTAAAACTAAAACAACTTCGTTCCTCTAAAACCCTTCAAACCCATTATAACCCTTTCAACCCTTCAAACCCTATAACCCTATAACCCTATAACCCTATAACCCTTTAACCCTATAACCCTATAACCCTATAACCCTATAACCTTAACCTTAACTTCAGATACAGAACAGTATTTAATATCAATAAACAAACATATAATCAATAACCTCAATGAAAATTTCCTATAACTGGCTGAAAGATTACGTCGACACAACTCTGTCGCCAAACGAACTGGATGATTTACTGACCTTCTCTGGACTTGAAATTGAGGGAGTGGAGAAAGTCGAGACTATCAAAGGAGGATTGGAACATGTCGTAATAGCTCAGGTGCTGACATGCGAACCGCATCCCAATTCCGACCACCTTCATATAACCACTGTCGATGTGGGTGCTACGGAGCCGTTGCACATTGTATGTGGAGCCCCCAATGTTGCAGCAGGCCAAAAAGTTGTCTGTGCGCAGATCGGGACAAAAATATGGACTTCAGACACTGAATTCTATGAAATAAAGAAAGGAAAGCTAAGAGGAGAAGTCAGCGAAGGCATGCTTTGTGCAGAGGATGAGCTGCAATTGGGCAACAGTCATGACGGAATTATGGTCCTGCCCGACGATGCCCCTGTCGGAATGCCCGCACGTGATTATTTTGGTGTAAAGGACGACTATACCCTCGAGGTGGCCATTACAGCCAACCGTAGCGATGCCACATCACACATAGGAGTTGCACGCGATGTTGTGGCAGTCCTCAACACACGCAACGGAGAACATAAAGCCATAAAATGGCCTCAGGTCAATGAAAAACTCACTGTCAACCAGTGTTCCAATGCTGCTGGAACAATAAAGGTAAATGTCGAAGACCAAACATTGTGTCCAAGATACAGCGGATTGACAATCAAGAACGTCAAGGTGCAGGAGTCTCCCGATTGGCTGAAAGACAAATTGCGTTCCGTTGGACTGCGCCCAATCAACAACATCGTCGATATAACCAATTTCGTTCTGATGGAGGTCGGTCAACCGCTCCATGCTTTCGATGCCGACAAGATAGAGGGCAATCAGATAACGGTCAAATGTTTACCTCAGGACACCCCGTTTGTTACACTTGACGGAGTAGAACGGAAATTGGACAGCAGAGACCTGATCATCTGCAATGAGAAAGAAGGCATGTGTATTGCCGGAGTCTTTGGCGGACTGAAATCAGGCGTTACGATGGAGACAAAAGACATATTCCTCGAGAGTGCCTATTTCAATCCCGTAAGCATACGTAAGACCTCGAAGCGCCATGGTTTGAAGACCGATGCCTCGTTCCGTTACGAGCGAGGATGCGATCCAAACATAACAATTTGGGCACTCCGCCGTGCAGCATATCTGATTGGACAACTTGCCGGAGGCGAAATCTGTGGCGATATTATAGACTTGTATCCCAAGCCGATAGAAAGAGCTGAAGTGCAGATCAATTTCCGCCGTGTTGCCGACCTGATAGGCAAGGAGGTGCCTGTCGATGCAATACGCACATCGTTGAAATCGCTCGATATAGAAATAGAGGAAGAAGATTCCGAGGGGATGTTGCTACGCATACCGACATGCAAAGTCGATGTATATCGCGAATGCGACGTGGTCGAGGAAATCATGCGAATCTATGGATACAACAATGTCGATTTTGATGAGCGGTTGAACAGCTGTCTGGCATACGGAGTGAAGCCGAATCCGCAGAAAATAAAAAATATAGCTTCCGACTACTTGACATACAATGGTTTCAACGAGATAATGAACAATTCGTTGACCAAGAGCAGCTACTATCAGGACAATCCAGACTTCCCGGCCGAGCGGTGTGTAGAGATACTGAATCCACTGTCGAAAGAGCTTAACGTCATGCGTCAGACGCTCCTGTACAACGGTTTGGAGTGTATATCATACAACATGAACCACAAAATCTTCGACCAGAAAATATATGAATTTGGGCGGAGCTATGTGAAAAACCCAGACGAAACCGATGCACTTTCTGTAACAAAACGTTACATCGAGACGCAGCATCTTTCATACTTCATGACCGGTTCTGTTGCTGGCGAAAGTTGGCGAGGTCCGCGCAAAGCAGTTGATTTCTTCGACGCCAAGGCACATCTCCTCAATATCATGCACAGGCTTCGCATTCCTATCGAGAGACTTCAGACCATACCCGCCACCGAACAATACCTTTCGGAAGGTTTGTCATGGCAAGTCCGCGACAACAAAAAACAGCTTGCTGTGGCCGGACGAGTCGATCGCAAACTGTTGCAAAAGATGGACTGCCGACAGGAAGTATTCTATGTCGATATCAATTGGGATCTCCTCTTAAAGCTGCTTCCGAGCAAAGATGTCACCTTCAGTGAAATACCCAAATTTCCGGAAGTGCGTCGCGATTTGGCCTTGGTAATGTCGAATGATGTAACTTTCAGCCAGATAGAGACAGTGTCACACGCTACGGAGAAGAGACTGCTTCGCAAAGTGTCGCTCTTTGATGTCTATCAGGGCAAAGGCATTGCCGACGGATACAAGTCGTATGCAGTAAGCTTCATCCTTCAGGATCCTGACAAGACATTGACCGACAAGCAGATCGAGTCTGTGATGGCAAAATTACAGAAAAATCTGGAAACGCAGTTGGGTGCAAAAATAAGGAGCTAAACAGCTTTGGGACTTGAGAAATACGACATAAAGATACTGCTTGTGCTATGCAAGTGCATATCTGGGAGAAAAGATTTTTTCAGATGGCTGATGTCTAATGGATATCCCGAGCTTGCCGCATTCTCGAATGCCATAAGGGGAGATACGGAAGCGATGAAATGGCTGTTTACGAACCATTACGAGTGGCTTGCAATCCTGTCGAACGCCATCGACGGCGAGGAGAAGGCACGAGTATGGATTGGTAAAGCCACACATCGGTGCAACCTCATGTTCGCATTGGCATGCCGAGAAGATATTGATTCCATCAAGTGGTTAATCAACAACAATCTGCAGATATTCCTGATGATGGCACAAGAAGTCTCAAAAGTCTTGGAGACCCAAGCTTTGGAAAACGTAGGACCATACGTTATGCATTTCGGCCAGTCGTCAATAGATATAAAACGATAAACATAAAAACAGACATATACAAGACATTTCACATCAATATGTTCCAAAAAAATCGACCCATGAAAAACAGCAGACCCACAGGCGACAGCACAGATAAAAAAGTCCGAAGCCAAAAATCGAGAGAAGAAAAGCCAAAGGAATCATACGGTCGCAAAAGTCGCAACAAGCCATACGAACGAGAGGAAGTAGCCAAACGAGTCCGCAAAGACCATGCGGTAAGGAACAGCCGGGGGCAGGCAAAAAAGGCCGTAACCCAAAAGCCCGAGCCGAAGACAGCCGTCAATGATGGGACAACCCGTCTGAACAAGTATATAGCGAATGCCGGAATATGTTCACGTCGCGATGCCGACAAACTGATCGAAGCCGGAGCTGTTTCTGTCAACGGTGAAGTCGTCACGACACTTGGATATAAAGTGAAGGAAGGCGATATTGTAGCCTATGGCGGAGAGATACTGCGAAGCGAAACAAAACGATATTTTCTGCTCAACAAGCCAAAGGGATACATCACGACAGTGGACGACCCCCAGGAGCGGAACACGGTCATGCAACTGATGGTAGGTTGCTGTCGCGAGCGCATATATCCTGTTGGCCGGCTTGACAAAAACACTACAGGACTGCTGCTTTTCACCAACGATGGAGATCTGGCAAAAAAGCTCACACACCCATCGTCGAAGGTGTATAAAATCTACCAGGTTGAATGTGACAAGAATGTCAGCCGAGAGGATATGCGACAGATGCTTGAAGGCATCGAACTAGAAGACGGATACATTTCGGTTGATGATGTACAGTATCAGGGCGATGGGAAGGACCGTCATGTTGTTGGAGTGGCACTCCACTCTGGCAAAAACAGGATAGTGCGCCGCATATTCGAGCATTTCGGCTATGAGGTCAAAAAGCTAGACCGGACAGTGTTTGCAGGACTGACGAAGAAAGACCTTCCCCGAGGACGTTCACGAGAGCTGACACAGCAGGAGGTCAATTACTTAAAGATGATTTGAATACACTAACTTCGTACGAAAACGAAAACGAAAACGAAAACGAAAACGAAAACGAAAATCCCCTTAATATCTTCAATCCTTCAATCCTTTAACCCTTTTTTTCAAGCAAAACGCGAAAGAAACGAATTTTATAGAAGTTGCCTTGTACATTAATGCTGCATATACGGAGAGGGATTCCTCTCCGTATTTTTTCAATTAAACATCATTATTGAGTTAAATATAACTAAAAAGGTGCGATATGTGAAAATATTATAGTAATTTTGCAGATTTAATGGAAAGAGACAAAACAATGTATAGATTTAGATATTCAGTTTTTTCGATAATGGCATTGGTGGTGTTTTTCGGCTCATGTGGGCGGAAAATCACGATCAATGAATATGCGATAGTACCTATGCCCGTGGAGATGGAGATGGAGAGAGGCAGCTTCACGCTATCGGGAAGCACGACGTGCTATGGTGGTAATGTCGGTCAGAACGACGCGTCGATAAAATATATCTCGCGGCTTCTGCGCCAATGGCATTTCAATCCAGTGCTTGCCGGCAAGATGGAAAACAATTCTATCCAGTTCATCATAAACGACACCTTGGTACCCGAGATCGGCGAAGAAGGCTACACGATCGATGTCACGAAGGACAATATTGTCATTGCCGCCAACAGCGAGCAGGGACTATTCTACGGATTCCAGACATTTGTCCAGATGTTGCCAGAGGACATAAGCGAGACGCGATATAGCAAGATTGTTCTGCCGGCATGCCATATAAAGGACTATCCCCGTTTCGGCTGGCGAGGGTCACACTTGGACGTGTCGCGTCATTTTTTTGGAGTCACGCAGATCAAGAAGCATCTGGACCTTATGGCGCGTTACAAGATGAACCGGTTCCACTGGCATCTTACGGACGACCACGGGTGGCGGATAGAGATAGCCAAATATCCGTTGTTGAACGATGTCGGTTCGTGGCGAGTGGACCGCGACAATGTCCCTTGGGGCGAGGCCGAGCCGCCACGAGAGGGTGAGGCGAGGACCAATGGCGGATACTACACGAAAGAGGAGGTGAAAGAGATTGTGGAATATGCTGCCGAACGCTATATCGACATCATTCCCGAGATAGAGATACCGGGGCATTGCTGTGCGGTACTCGAGGCCTATCCGCAGTTTGCATGTGCGGGAGACGACACGACATACACGGTACAGTATGGCCCTTATTGGCCTCCGCGGGCAATACTGTGCGGAGGGAATGACAGCGTCATGCTGTTCCTCAAAGACGTTATGGACGAGGTTATTCCGTTGTTTCCATACAAATACATTCACATAGGAGGCGACGAAGCCGTCAAGGACAACTGGAAGCGATGCGACCGTTGTCAGCAGAGAATAAAGAAGGAGGGCCTGAAAAACGAAGAGGAGCTGCAGGGTTGGATGATTGTGCAGATGGAAAAATATGTGATGCGGCAAGGGAAGAGCATAATAGGATGGGACGAGATACTGGAGGGCGGAGTGTCGTCCGACGCGACGGTGATGTCGTGGCGAGGCGATAAAGGCGGCATTGAGGCTGCCCGTCGCGGCAACGATGTGATCATGACGCCTATGGAGTTCTGCTATCTGAATTTCTATCAGGCCGATCCGGAGTTCCAGCCGCCGGCGATGCCCAATTCGCTGTTGACATTGCACAAGGTATACCAATTCGACCCGATGCCCGAATCGCTACCCGAACGATACCGCAAGCATATACTCGGCGGGCAATGCAATCTGTGGACAGAATACATCAACACGCCCGAGATGGCAGAATATATGTTGCTGCCGCGAATGTGTGCGATGGCAGAGGTCCTGTGGTCACCGTCATCGTCAAGGGACTGGGAATCGTTCCGTCACCGCATAGCCCGCAATATCATTCGGCTGCGAGCGAATGACTACCGTGTCGGGACGTCGTCGTTCACCCCGTGGGTGTCGAAAGAGAAACTTTCGGACGGGACGTCACGAATTGCAATACATTCAGAAACCGAAGGGACGGACATCTATTACCATACAGGCGACGGCAAATTCAGGCGCTACAGTGAGCCGTTCGTAATAGCTGCAGATACTGAACTTCATACGATTGCCTTCTATAACGGACTGTTGCGCGAAAAAGAGCATGTTTATCAACTTTAACTTTAACCTTAACCTTAACTTCAGATACAATTCATCAACGTTAACCTTATTTTAAACGGCGAATTACTCGAATTACGCGAAGGCTACGCAGGATATAATTACATGCTAATTACTCTAATTTCTTTAACCTTAACCTTAACCTTAACCTTAACTTCAGATACGGAACTTCGTTGTCGGCCGAGCCGACGGCACACCACGAAAACGAAAACGAAAAGGCCTTCGGCACGAAAACGAAGACGAAAACGAAAAAACTTTAACCTTAAAACCTTTAACCCTAAAACCTTTTAACCCCCTTATTTGAACACGAATATCACGAATTGAACGAATATTTACTTGGTCTCTATCTTCGCGAATGGTCGCACACGACCATCGAATTACACGAATTTTTTTTGGTCGCTGCGCTCAAAATCGTTCGAAAATCGTTTTGAAAATCTTCCAAAAGAGAATTTTAAAACAGTAATATTTTAACCTTTAAACCCTAAAACCCTAAAACCCTAAAACATTTTAACCCTTTAACCTTAACCATAACCTTAACTTTAACTTTTAGATACGGAACTTCGTTGTCGGCCGAGCCGACGGCACACCACGAAAACGAAAAGGCCTTCGGCACGAAAACGAAGACGAAAACGAAAACAACTCTTCACCCTATAACCCTTTAACCCTATAACCCTATAACCCTATAACCCTAAAACCCTATAACCCTTTTAGATACATTAAATATTGTGACAGAATTTGATTTCTCAAGTATAGAGCCCTACACGCCGGCGGAGGTGCCATCGGCGATAGCCCGCCTGGCACATAACCCCATGTTCAGCCGACTGGTGAAAACGATGAATCCGAATGTCGATGCCGATGCTTTTGCAGCGTTGATGGAGTGCATCACAACGTGCGACGAGCTGCAGTATATGGTGATGCGTCCGCTGGTCTATCAGATTGTGCAGCGGAGCATGTCGTCGTTCACATACGACGGGCTGGAGAACATATCGGCCGACAAGTGTTACCTTTTTGTTTCGAACCATCGCGATATCACGCTCGATGCCGGCCTGCTCGATGTGGCGTTGATTGCCAACGGCATAAAAACACCGGAAATCGGATTTGGCGACAACCTGATGAAGAATGACTTCATGATAGACCTTTTCCGTCTGAACAAAATGTTCACGATAATCCGCGACGGGTCGCGCCGCGAATTCTACAACAACTCTGTTTTCCTGTCGAACTATATACATCATGTCCTTTTCGAAAAGCGGAGCTCGGTATGGATTGCGCAGCGGAACGGCCGAACGAAAAACGGAGACGACCGTACGGACCAGGGGTTGCTGAAGATGTTCTCGATGGCGGGTACGGGCGACTTTGAGGCAGACTTCATCAGACTCAATATTGTACCTGTAGCCATCAGCTACGAATACGAGCCTTGTGACTTGATGAAAAGCGTTGCCGAATACACATCATCGACGGGTATATATGAAAAGACCCAGCATGAGGACGTTGTCAGCATCATGATGGGCATATCGCAACAAAAAGGGGATGTGCATCTTCATTTTTGCAAGCCTATCACAGCAGAAGAGGTGGCTTCGTGCGCAGCTTTGTTCAAGAACGAACGTTATACGGCACTTGTCGACATAATCGACAACCGTATACATCAAGGTTACAGGCTGCATAAGACAAACTACATTGCTGCCGACCTTGTGAGGGGTGATGCCCAATATGTGGACAACTATACGACGCAGCAGTTGGAGGATTTCATGTCGTACGCCGAACACACTTCGCTAAAAGGTCCGTCGCTGGCCGCAAGGGAAAAAATCATGGATTTCTTCCTGGCAATCTATGCCAATCCTGTGTTCAACAAGTTTCTTTAACTTTAACTTTAACCTTAACTTTAACTTCAGATACAATTCATCAACGTTAACCTTATTTTAAACGGCGAATTACTCGAATTACGCGAAGGCTACGCAGGATATAATTACATGCTAATTACTCTAATAAATATAACTAAGATTCCATCAACGTTAACTTTAACTTTAACCTTAACCTTAACCTTAACTTTAACGAAAACGAAGACGAAAACGAAAATCCCCAACCTTAACTTTAACCTTAACTTTAACTTCAGATACAATTCATCAACGTTAACCTTATTTTAAACGGCGAATTACTCGAATTACGCGAAGGCTACGCAGGATATAATTACATGCTAATTACTCTAATAAAT
>Ga0256404_1001050_pt1 | contig 69853 bp, 48 predicted proteins | sample RumenRJG_01DNA_FD_185990 | JGI IMG/M metagenome (GOLD analysis project Ga0256404, IMG submission 185990) | Bovine rumen microbial communities from Lethbridge, Alberta, Canada - RJG_01 | ecosystem: Host-associated > Mammals > Digestive system > Stomach > Rumen | place: Canada: Alberta | collected... | reverse complement strand
CTTCCGGCCCGTCAGGTAGAGGAAGCCCTCCCGGTCCACATATCCGAGGTCGCCGGTGCAAAGCCACCCGTCCTTCGTCAGGCTTTCGCGGGTACGCTCCGGATCATTATAATAACCCATCATGACGGAGGGACTCTTTACGCGGATCTCGCCGTCCACGATCTTCACATGGCAGTTGCGGACCACCTGTCCCACTGACTTCCGCTTGTCCGGGCGGTCATAGATGGCCACGGAGATCTTCGGGGAACACTCGGACATGCCGTAGCCCTGGCCGATCTGAAGCCCGAACTTCTCCAGGCTTTCCGCCAGTTCCGGCGCAAGGTATCCGCCGCCGCTGGCCAGCTTCTTCAGGTTCTGTCCCCAGACCTTCCTTCCCGCCTCCTCCGGCGTCAGGGAAGGATCCTGCTTCAGGGTGATGAGGGCGCGGCTGTTCAGCGCCTTTGCCATCATCGGCACCACACGCATGAAGTGGGGCTGGAACAGGTTGATGTAGTAGAGCATCTTGTTCAGGTTCCCGCAGAAGCAGAGGGTGCTTCCGTAGCGCATGGTGATGAACACGTCGCAGTTCAGGCAGAACACATGATTGAAGGGCAGCACGTTCAGGATCACCTGGTTGAAGGAATCCGCATCCTCATCGGTGCAGAAGGTGTTGTCGATCAGAGCCCTGTGGCTCAGCATGACGCCCTTCGCGTTTCCGGTGGTGCCGGAGGTAAAGATGATCAGTGCGCAGTCCTCTTCCCGGGCCATCGGCGCGAAATCCGCGATCTTCGCCGGGAACTCCTCGATCTTCGCGAGGATCTTCGCGACACAGTCACGCTTTTTCATTTCCTGCAGACATACGAACTTCTTGATCTGCGGGCAGTGCTCCTTGATATAGCTGACCTGGGAATGGAACTCCCAGTCATAGAACACGACGTCCGTCTCCGCTTTGGTAATGTTCGTGACAAACGCTTCGTTGGTCAGCTGCACGTCCATCGGAATCGCGATGCCGCCGGCACCCGCCGTGGCAAACATCGCTGCCAGATACTGCCAGGAGGCGCGGCCGATGAGGGCTGCGTGCAGGCGGTGCCCCATGATATCGGAAATCTCCTCCGCCCAGACTCCCAGCTTCGTGGCGTCCTCCAGGAATTCCCGGTAGCTCTTCTCGTAGATCTCGTCATCCTTCTCGTAGCGAAGGAAGGTCTTGTCCCCAAAGAGCCGTGCCGCCTGTTCCGCCAGATCCCAGAGGGTCTTTGTGGTTTCCGGATCCTGCTCCGGATAATCTCCCTTCCGGATCCCTACGCTTTCCGGGACCATGTAATCGTCGACCGGCTCGTCCAGAGAGTTCTGGGCGATCTCCTTGACAACCTTTTCCTTCACTCTCTCTGCGGTATCCTTCATGACTTCATTTTTCGCCTTACTCATGTTTTCCTCCGTAATTTCTTATGGAACGGCGTTTACATTACTATATTGACCAGCCCCTTAGATCCGGGCTGCCGCTTTCACAGCGGTTGCATGTTGTTTTATCATCTGGATGATAACGCTTCCGCTGATTATTTTCAACATAATGGCGACCATATGTTTATTTTCGTTCTTTTCACAAGTTAAAAGTCAATTATCTGGAGGACAAATGGGTATTTCTATACAAATTATGCAGCTTAGACTTCTGATTCGCATCACATTTCACAGGGAAAACGGCCTGCACAGGATGAGATTGTGAATTATTTAACTACTTTGATCCTGATTCCGGGCTGTCTTTTTGAAATTCCGCCCGCGGAACTTGAACACAGGTAAAAGCTTTTCCGGCCGGGAGAAATGAAAGACGGAGAGACATGATGGGCCATGTCCCTCCGTCTTTTTGGGCAGATTCAGACTGCTGTCTGTGCCCTGCTTACGCAGATCACTTCTTAGCAGCGACGAATGCTTCGATTTCCTTGGTCAGAGCCGGAACGATCTTGTTCAGGTCGCCGACGATGCCGATATCAGCAACATCGAAGATCGGAGCAGTCTCGTCCTTGTTGATGGCGATGATCAGGTCAGACTCTTCCATACCTGCCAGGTGCTGGATCGCGCCGGAGATACCGCACGCAATGTAGACCTGCGGACGGACCGTCTTACCGGTCTGGCCGACCTGGAGATCCTTCGGCTTCCAGCCTGCATCGACAACTGCACGGGAGCAGGAAACTTCGCCGCCGATAGCCTTTGCCAGATCCTCAAGGATCTTGAAGTTCTCGGGGCTGCCGACACCACGGCCGCCGGAGACCAGGATCTTTGCATCCATGATGTCGACGGTATCCTTGATCGCCTTGACGACTTCCAGGATCTCGACATACTTGGAGTTCTTCTCAAAGCCCGGGTTGTAGGAAACGATCTCGCAGGTAGCGCCGGCAACGCGCGGCTTCTTCTGCATGACGCCCGGACGGACGGTTGCCATCTGCGGACGGTTGTTCGGGCAGGCGATGGTAGCGATGGTGTTGCCGCCGAATGCCGGACGGGTCATGAGGAGCTGATTGTGCTTCTGCTCATCTTCCTTGCCCGGAACGGGCTTAAGCGGGAAATCACCGATATCCAGCTTCGTGCAGTCTGCGGTCAGACCGGTAGCGACACGGGCGGAAACGCTCGGGCCAAGGTCACGGCCGATGGGGGTTGCGCCGACAAGCATGATCTCCGGCTTGAACTCGTTGATCACGCTGGAAAGAGCGTGGGTATACGGCTCGGTCATGTAGGTCTCAAGTGCCGGATCGTCGACGACGATGACTCTGTCAGCGCCGTACTCGGCCAGCTCGTTTGCCTTCTCGGTAATACCGCTTCCCAGAAGGACAGCGGTCACAGTCGTGTTCAGATCTGCTGCCAGATCCTTTGCCTTGCCGACCAGCTCAAAAGCGATACCGCTGATTTTGTTGTCCACCTGCTCGGCAAAGATAAATACACCCTTATATTCTTCTAAGTTCATGTTCAACCTCGCAATTTTTTATTCAGACTCAGCAGAGCATCAGATGATGTGCTTCGTGGTTAACTGCTCCATCAGATATGCAACGGACTCCTCGGGAGTGTCGAAATTGACCTTGGTTCCGGCACCCTTTCTGACCTTATCGGAAGCCTTCGCGATCTTGGTCGGGGATCCTGCAAGTCCGCAGTCCTCGTCCTTCAGGGTATCCAGATCATCTCTGCCGTAAACAGTCATGACTTCCGGATCATTTCCGTCGATTCTGTCGACATAGTCGAAGATGCGGCCGACAGTCTGATAACGCGGCTCATTGAGCTCTGCCAGAGCGGTGCAGAGGCACGGAAGCTTTGCCTTCAGGATGTGATATCTGTCGTCATACTGACGCTTGACAATTGCGTAGTCTCCCTCGATCTTCAGTTCCTGGGTGTAGGAGATGACCGGGAGGCCCAGGTGCTCCGCGATCTGCGGTCCGACCTGTGCGGTATCGCCGTCGATAGCCTGACGGCCGGTGATGATGATGTCATAGTCCAGCTTGCGGATCGCAGCTGCGATGGTGGAAGAGGTAGCCCAGGTGTCTGCGCCGCCGAGCTTTCTGTCGGTAACGAGGACAGCCTTGTCTGCGCCCATTGCCATAGCCTCGATCAGCATGTCCTTTGCCTTCGGAAGGCCCATCGTGAGGACAGTGACCTCTGCGCCGAACTGATCCTTCAGTCTCAGTGCTGCTTCCAGTCCAGCCTTGTCATCCGGGTTCATGATAGCGAGCATGGCAGCTCTGTTCAGCGTTCCGTCCGGGTTGAAAGCAACGCCGCCCTTGGTATCCGGAACCTGCTTAATGCATACGATAACTTTCACGATATGTCCCTCCTAAATTATTTCAGTAAGTTTGCGGAAATGACCATGCGCTGGACTTCAGAAGTTCCTTCGTAGATCTCGGTGATCTTCGCATCACGCATCATACGCTCAACATCATACTCTCTGATGTAGCCGTAGCCGCCGTGCAGCTGGACAGCCTTGGTGGTGATGGCCATGGCAGCCTCTGCGGCAAAGAGCTTCGCCTTTGCAGCCTCGACACCGTACTGCGGCTGGTTCTGCTTCGCCCATGCAGCCTTGTAGACCAGGAGCTGTGCAGCCTCTGCTCTGGTTGCCATGTCAGCCAGCTGGAACTGGGTGTTCTGGAACTGAGCCAGGGTGCGGCCGAACTGCTTTCTTTCCTTGACGTACTCGACGGTCCTCTCAAGAGCGCCCTCTGCAATTCCCAGAGCCTGTGCAGCGATACCGATACGGCCGCCGTCCAGGGTGTGCATTGCGATGTTGAAGCCCTTGCCCTTCTGGCCGAGCAGAGCGTCCTTCGGGATACGGCAATCCTGGAAGATCAGCTCGTAGGTAGCGGATCCGCGGATACCCATCTTCTTCTCCTTCACGCCGAAGGTGAATCCCGGGGTGCCCTTCTCAACGATGAATGCGGAGATCTCCTTCATCATTCTGCCGTGCTTCTCGACGGTGCCGGTCACTGCGATGACGATATAGACGTCTGCATACTTACCGTTGGTGATGAAGCACTTGGATCCGTTCAGGACCCACTCATCGCCGTCAAGAACAGCCTTGGTCTGCTGTCCCTGCGCATCGGTTCCTGCGCCCGGCTCAGTCAGACCGAATGCGCCGAGCTTCTTTCCGCTGGCCAGATCCGGAAGATACTTCATCTTCTGCTCTTCGGTTCCGAAGGTAAGGATCGGATCCATGCAGAGAGAGGTATGAGCGGAAACAATAACGCCGGTGGTGCCGCAGACCTTGGACAGCTCCTCAACGCACATTGCATAGGTGAGAATATCCGCGCCCTGGCCGCCGTACTGCTTCGGGATCGGAATACCCATGAAGCCGTAACGTGCCATCTTCTTGACGGTCTCGACGGGGAACTGCTCAGTCTCATCTACCTCCTGAGCAAGCGGCTTGACTTCGTTTTCAGCGAACTCTCTGAAAAGCGAACGGGCCATAGTGTGTTTCTTGTCTAATCCGAACTCCATTTATCCTTCCTCCATGTTAAAAAATTAACGCACCTTTGCGAAGGAAACAGGGAGCGATGCCATTCCCCGCTTCCGAACTGATCTCTCCGGCTGCAGCCCCTGAATGACGGGTTCAGACACTGCAGCCGAAGATTCCATTTTCACTTCGATGCAAAAAAACAACCGATTCAAATTACTTCTCGTAAACGTAGAATCCTCTTCCGGTCTTTCTTCCGAGGTGGCCGCCGCGGACCATCTTGCGAAGCAGCGGATGCGGACGATACTTCGGATCTCCGGTCTCGGACTGCAGCACCTGCATGATGGCAAGGCAGACATCCAGTCCGATCAGATCTCCCAGAGCCAGCGGGCCCATGGGATGGTTCGCACCGAGCTTCATCGCTTCGTCGATCTTCTCCGGCGGGACATCGTTCTCCGCGTAGATGCCGATGGCCTCATTGATCATCGGGACCAGGATGCGGTTGACGACGAATCCGGCGAACTCCTGCATCTGGACCGGGACCTTGCCGATATCCTCAGCGATGGCAGAGATCTTGTCCGCCAGCTCCTGCGGCGTATTCAGACCGATGCAGACCTCAACGAGCTTCATGACCGGAGCCGGGTTGAAGAAATGCATGCCGATCATCGGACGGTCCAGGCCCTGGCCGATCTCGGTGATGGACAGGGAGGAAGTGTTCGTCGCAAACATGCAGTCCTTCTTCACGATCCCCTGCAGTTCCTTGAACGTGTCCTGCTTGATCTTCATGTTCTCGATCGCGGCTTCGATGACAAGATCGCATTCCTCACAAATGTACTTTGTGCCGGTCTGGATCTTGCCGAGGATCTCATCACACTTCTCCTGGGTCATTTTCCCTTTGTCGACCCGCTTCTGAAGCGTGGATGCGATCCGCTTCTTGCCTCTTCCCGCAAGGATCTCGTTCAGATCACAAAGACAGACTTCATATCCGTCGACCTGTGCGAAAGCCTGTGCAATTCCGGCACCCATGGTACCTGCTCCGATAACCCCTACTTTCATTAAGAAGAAGTCCTCCTTCCACATAGTTTCATCACTCTAACATGATACTATAATTCCGGGATTCACGCCATAAAAAGTAAAGAAAAATCGACGTTCCGCTCAGCGGTTCAGGAACTTCTCGACCTTCCGTTTTTCAAGGAACGCGCCCATGCCTTCTTTCTGATCATAGCTTTCGAAACAGCTTCCGAAAAGTTTCTCTTCGATTTCGATCGCTTTGTCCATATCCACCTGAAGACCGTCGTTGATGGCCTTCTTGGAAGCACGGACTGCGATCGGGGCATTCTTCGCGATCTTTACGGCGAGCTTCTCCGCTTCTTCCATCAGCTGCTCCTGCGGAAAGACTGCATTGACCAGTCCTATGCGCAGTGCTTCGTCCGCCTTGATGTTCTTCGCAGTGTAGATGAGCTGCTTCGCCATGCCCGGTCCCACCAGCCGTGCCAGTCTCTGGGTCCCGCCGAATCCGGGGGTGATGCCGAGGCCGACCTCCGGCTGTCCGAAGACTGCGTTCTCCGAGCAGATGCGGAAATCACAGCTCATGGAAAGCTCGCAGCCTCCGCCCAGCGCAAAGCCGTTGACCGCGGCGATGCTCGGGATCGGGAAGACTTCCAGAGCGCGGAAGATATCGTTGCCCTTCTTGCCGAAGGCCTCCGCTTCCGCCTGGGACATGGTGCTCATTGCGGCGATATCTGCGCCGGCGACAAAGGACTTATCTCCGGAGCCGGTCACGATCAGGCAGCGGATCTCCTGCTGATCCACGCCGTCCAGGACCTCCTTCAGGTCATCCAGGACCTGGCTGTTCAGTGCGTTCAGAGCCTTCGGACGGTCGATGGTGATGATGCCGACCTGTCCTTTGGTCTCATACTTTACAAAGCCCATGAGAAACACCTTCCTTCCGTTGTTTTGACTATGAATCAGATGACAGATGTCCGGATCTTTATCTAATTTATTATAACACAACCGACCGTGCCGGTGCACATATGCACCTTCACGGCCGGTCATTTTTTAAAGATCAGTCTCTCTCAACAATGGTGGAGCAGCCCATGCCGCCGCCGATGCACAGCGTGGCGAGGCCCTTCTTCGCATCTCTTCTCTGCATCTCGTGCAGGAGGGTGACCAGGATGCGGCAGCCGGAAGCGCCGACCGGATGTCCGAGCGCGATCGCTCCGCCGTTCACGTTGACCTTGCTCATATCGAACTCCAGATCATGCGCGACCGCCAGGGACTGTGCCGCGAATGCCTCGTTTGCCTCGACCAGGTCCATATCCTTGATGGTAAGGCCGGTCTTCGCGAAGACCTTCTTCGTGGAAGCCACCGGTCCGACACCCATGATGGACGGATCGACGCCGCCCAGAGCGCCTGCGACCCAGGTAGCCATCGGCTTCACGCCGAGTTCCTTCGCCTTTTCCTCGGACATGACGACGATGGCAGCAGCACCGTCGTTGATGCCGGAAGCGTTTCCTGCGGTGACGATTCCGCCGTCCTTCTTGAAGGCGGGCTTCAGCTTCGCAAGGCCGTCAGCGGTCGTGCCCGGGCGCGGGCCTTCATCCGTATCGAAGATCACCGTCTGCTTCTTTGCCGGGACCTCCACCGGAACGATCTCCTCTTTGAAGGTTCCCTTCTCGATGGCTGCGCAGGCCTTCTGCTGGCTCTTCGCGGAGAAGTCATCCAGAGCTTCTCTGGTCAGGCCCCACTGTGCCGCGACGTTCTCGGCGGTGATGCCCATGTGGTAGTTGTTGAACGCATCCCACAGACCGTCGTTGACCATGGTATCGATCATCTGAGCGTTGCCCATTCTGTAGCCGTAGCGGCCCTTGGTCAGCGCATAAGGAGCCATGGACATATTCTCCATGCCGCCTGCGACGACGATGTCAGCATCGCCCGCAAGGATCATCTCAGCAGCCATGTTGACGCAGTTCAGACCGGAACCGCAGACTACGTTGACCGTGACTGCCGGGGTGGTGATCGGAAGTCCTGCCTTGATGGAAGCCTGTCTTGCAACGTTCTGTCCCAGCGCTGCCTGAATGACGCAGCCCATGTAAACATGATCGACCTGATCTGCAGGAACGCCTGCCCTCTGAAGTGCTTCCTTAATAACGATGGAGCCGAGGGTCGCGGCCGGGACTGTGCTGAGTCCTCCGCCCATCTTTCCGATTGCGGTACGGCATGCACCTGCAAGTACGATCTTCTTCGCCATAGCTTCTTTCCTCCTTGAATTTTTATCATCTCAAATATTGCCTTTTGTTCAGGCTGTATATTAATCATATCGAAGCCGGAGGGTTTTGTCAAACAATATTGACAAATTATTATCAATCTTTGATGTTCTGTTAAAGCGTTTTGTCTCATATCTTGCGCTTTTTCTTTCATCTGTTGTCTGCGCAATTTTCTTTTCCTGTCTTTTTTATCGCATATCTTGCTCTCATTCTGTCTTGTCCCCGCTTCAGGGTCTCCTTCCGCAGTGTCTGTAAACACAGCATTTATGCGGGTTTCCGGGATTTTCGTCCCTCGTTTCCCTGCAGGAAGAAACGATTATTTACTGTGTGTTCCGCTTGATGAAAAGCCACGATTTCATTAAAATATAAATAAGTGTGCAGCGTCCCGGAAGGACAGAATCCGGGGGGATTTCTGCCGCAATCCAACTAATACAAACGGAGGTCAAAATGAATATTCAGGAACAGTATGCTTCAAAGCTTGTCAGCGCTGACGCAGCTGCTGCAGTCGTAAAATCCGGCGACTGGGTCGATTACGGCTGGTGTGTGGGAACTCCTGTCACTGTCGACAAAGCTCTGGCAAAGCGCCTTCCGGAGCTCCATGACGTGAAATTCCGCGGCGGCGTCCTGCTGCGCCGTCCCGCAGTCTTTGACATTGAAAATCCGGCTGAGCACATGTGCTGGAATTCCTGGCATATGAGCGGCATCGAACGGAAATCCATCGCGGAAGGTTTCGGATATTTCGCCCCCATGAGATACGCCGAGCTGCCCCGTTTCTACCGCGACCCGAACGCCCCGAAGCCGGACGTCGCAATCATCGAGACCACCCCGATGGATGAGCATGGTTATTTCAACTTCGGCCCCCAGGCATCCCATCTGGCTGCGATGTGCGCTTCCGCGAAGTGCGTCATCGTCGAGGTCAACAAGAACCAGCCGAACTGCCACGGCGGCTTCGAGCACTGCATCCACATCTCCCAGGTCGACATGATCGTCGAGGGCGAGAACGAAGGAATGCCGCAGATGGGCGGCGGCGGAGAGCCCTCCGAGATCGACAAGGCTGTCGCGAAGCTGATCGTGGAAGAGATCCCGAACGGCGCCTGCCTGCAGCTAGGCATCGGCGGCATGCCGAACGCCGTCGGTTCCGCCATCGTGGATTCCGACCTGAAGGATCTGGGCGTCCACACCGAGATGTATGTTGACGGTTTCGTCGACCTCTACAATGCCGGCAAGATCAACTGCTCTAAGAAGTCCATCGACAAGGGCCGCGAGGTCTTCGCCTTCGCAGCGGGAACCCAGAAGCTCTATGACCACCTGAACAACAACCCGGGCGTCATGAGTGCTCCCGTCAATTACACCAACGATCCCTACGTCGTCGCGCAGATCGACAATTTCATGTCCATCAACAACGCGGTCGATGTGGACCTCTTCGGACAGGTGAACGCGGAATCCTCCGGCGTGAAGCACATCAGCGGCACCGGCGGACAGCTTGACTTCGTCATGGGCGCCTACATGTCCAAGGGCGGCAAGAGCTTCATCTGCATGTCCTCCACCTTCCAGCCGAAGGGCAAGCCGATGCAGTCCCGCATCCGTCCGACCCTGACCACCGGAAGCATCGTCACGGATCCGCGCTCCACGATCCACTATCTGGTCACCGAGTACGGCAAGGTCAATCTGAAGGGTCTCGCCACCTGGCAGAGAGCGGAAGCGATCATCAGCGTCGCACATCCGGATTTCCGGGACGAGCTGATCGCCGAGGCTGAGAAGATGGGCATCTGGAGAAGATCCAACAAGGTCTGATCCGGCACTCCGCATTTAAGATACGCCTGCAGATAATAAACGGGCGCCGCAGTAAGAAAAGCTTACTGCGGCGCCGTTTTTTTACCGGTAATACCTCAGGAATCCGTCCGCGTCTTTCTGGCGGCGGATCCGTCCGCGGGTCCGGAGATAATCCAGATGGGACATGGCCTCTCCCACCGCGAACCATTTCTGCGTGACCGGGAACTCTTCCCAGTTCCGGGCACGGATCTTCCACTTCATGCGTCCGGCTATCTCATAGGCTGTCATGCCGGGATCCTCCGCCACGATCTCTTCCGTGCCGCGGAGACGCTTTGCATGATGCTCCAGAAGCTCCCTGATCCTGGCATGGTAATCGCCGGGGGCCCGGTGCCCGGGCAGCGCCCGCTCCACCGGATACTTCATGGCTTTCCGGAGCCCGGAAAGATAGCTTCCGAGCGCATCCTCCATCCCGTACCACTGGGTGATATTCGGGGAAATGTCGAAAAGGATATGGTCCCCGGTGAACATGATCTTCTGCTTTTCCGCCCAGAACATGCAGTTGCCGGGCGTGTGCCCCGGAACCGTAACCGTCTTCAGCGTATAGTCCCCGACCCGGATCTCGTCGCCGTCCGAAAGGGGCAGATACCGTTCGTCCAGAGACTCCAGCGCCTGGGAAAAGGCCGGATTCACCGCGTAAACGATATCCAGGAGCTCCAGTGGGAATCCTTCCGAAAGAAAGCGCTCCCGGGTCTTCAGCCGGTGTTCGATCCTGCGCATCTCGTGGAAATAACGGATATCCAGCGCGCCCATCCACACCTTGCCATCTCCCCGGAACTCCTTCGAGAGCCCCGAGTGGTCTGCGTGGAGATGGGTACAGAGCACGTTCCGGCGCTCCGGCCGGGATCCGAGGATACGGAGTCCCTCCGCCAGTGCCTTCCGGCATTCCTCCCGCCGGAATCCCGTATCGATCAGCAGGTCCGAGCCCTCTCCGCGGATAAAGTAACTGTTGGTCGCGCGAAGCGGATTCCCGGGCAGTTCCACGTCGATCCGGAACACATTTTTTGCGACTTCATCTACCATCCGGATGCCGTCCTTTTATCCGTTCAGATTCTTCAGTTCCCGGAGCAGTTCCAGATCAGACTCCGTGACCCGCATGTTCGCGGTCACCGGATCTTCCCCCGGTTTCCGGATCGTCATCTCGAGGATGGTCCCGTCCGGGATGCCGGTCGCGATCTGCTTCTGGAAAAACGAAACGATCTTCGGGTGGGTGCTGCGGAACTTTTTCCCCAGTCCCGCCAGCTTCATCAGTGTCATCGGATTCATTGCAGATTTCTCCTCACTTCTTCAGATAGTAGCGGGATGATGGATCTCTGTCCTGATGCGGTCCGCAGTCTCCCGGTCTCTGAGGAGACGTACCAGCTCCAGTCCGAAATCCACCGCGGTCCCGACGCCGCGGGAGGTGGAAAAGAGTTCGTCCGTGACGATCTCATCCGGGACAAAACAGGCGCCGTCAACGCCGTCGATTTCTTTCTCCCATCCGGCATGGCAGGTGAATTTCCGCCCGGCAAACATGCCGAGCTTTCCGGGAATCGAGGGTGCGGCACAGATGGCCGCGATCCGCTTCCCGGCTGCGTGATGGGCCTTCAGCGCCGCGATCACGCCTTCATGGGCGGCAAGATTCGGCACTCCGGGCACGCCGCCCGGAAGGAACAGGACGTCGCTCTCTGAAAGGTCTTCCTCCCCGAACAGACGATCCGTAAGGACAGAGATCCCATGGTTTCCGGTCACTGCCCGCTCTCCGGTCACGGATACCATCCGGACCTCGATGTTTCCACGCTTCAGGATATCCACGACGGAAATCAGTTCTGTCTCTTCATAGCCGGCTGCCATGAGCGCAGTCACTCTGCTCATTCCGCACCTCACTTTCTTATTTATGGAACGTAAGCTCCGCCGGGGCATAGGTCTCCGGCACCACGATCTCCACTTCTTTGGTCTGGACTACACCGTCCACAGTCCAGCGCCCCATCTCATCGACGGTATAGCCGTCCGGGGTCTTGCAGTTTTCATAAAGGATTCCTGCGCCGTCGAAGCAGTAGCACTCCGCAATGCCGTCATGATCCCCGTCGATCCACTCCCAGCAGCCGCATACATGTGTCCCGTTATTTCTCTCATACTTGGATCTTCCGTTCTCCTCGACCCATCTGTCCGCGTACGCGGCGAAGCTCATGGAAAGCACGAGAAGTCCTGCCAGAAGCATCGTCATCAGTTTTCTGTTCATAATTTTGTCCTCCGTTGAAGTTTTATATTTTTATAACTGTGCCTGCATTGCCATGCGGAGCGGCGGGATCATCTGTTTCTTCCGGCTCACGACGTCATGAAGAATGTAAGCGCCGTCCTCCTGCGGTTCTGTCTTGAACGCAAACCTGGCGATCATGTCCGCATTCTCACCGGCACAGTACAGATCCGTGGTCTTCGAAGGCGTGTCTGTCGCCATATAGAAGACCATCTCGATCCCGGACTTGGCCAGGGCCTGCTCCAGCACCGGCTTCACCAGCTCTTCCGCCATCTTCCGGTTCTTCTCCGTCATGAAGGTGGACTGGCCGACGCCGAACTTAAGATCTCCGTAGGTGAAGATCTTGAAATCGGTATAGAGGATATCCAATCCGCTGCGTCCGGTGAGATCCTCGCCCGCCTCGAACATACGCTTCGCATACTCATTGATATCCACCTCGGCGATCTTCGCCAGCGCCTCGGCCGCGTTCACGTCGCGGGCTGTGCAGGTGGGCGAGCGGAAGCAGAGCGTGTCTGAAAGGATCGCCGACAGCATCAGGCCCGCGATCTGCTTCGGAGGAGTCAGTTCCTTCTCCCGCATGATCGTCCAGATGATCGTGGAGGTGCAGCCCACCGGCTCGGCGCGGAAATAGGCCGGGCCGTTGGTCTCGATGTTTCCGATGCGGTGGTGGTCGATGATCTCCAGGATCTCCGCCTCATCCATGCCGTCGTCGGACTGATCCAGTTCGTTGTGGTCTACCAGGATCACCGGCTTCGGATGAACATTCAGCAGGTTTCTGCGGCTGCACACCCCGAGATATTTGCCGTCCATATCCAGGATCGGGAAATAGCGGTGGCGGACCGAAGCCATGACCTTCCGCGCATCCTCGACGTAGGTGTTGACGCCGAATACCAGCAGGTTCTCGGAAAGCATGATGTGGCGGACCGGGACCGCGGTGCTGACCATGCGAGCGGCCACATAGGTGTCGTAGGGCGTCGACATGATCACGCACTTCTTCTCCTCCGCGCGCTTCAGGATACTCTTGGAAGCGGTGGATCCCGCGCAGATGATCACGACGGATGCGCCGCACTCAAGCGCGCAGATCTGTGATTCGTAGCGGTTCGTGACGAGGACGATGTCGCCCTCCTCCACGTTCTCCTCAATGACCTCCGGGCTGGTACCGATAAAAATGCGGCCCTTTTCGATGATTCCGTCGATGTTGCCGATGATCAGCTCACCGTCCAGCGTGTCCATGAGACTCTGATAGCTGGTGTGCGCCTCGGCCAGGATCTCCGTGTCAAAGATCGCCATGTTCGCGTTGGCGATATCCGCCATCGTGATCAGGCCCTTCAGATTCTTTTCCTTATCGATGATGCAGAGCGTCTCAATGTCCTGCTCACGCATCATGATCCATGCGCTGCGGATGGTCGTCTCTGAGTCGATGCCCGGCTGCAGACGGAAATCCACGTCCTTCATCTGAGGACTTACGCTGGTGCAGAGCCTGGGTGTGTCCGCCTGCCAGTAGTTCAGCGCAAACTTTGATTCCCGGTTCACGTGTCCGCAGCGGCGCGCCTCGAAGACATGATCCTTGTCCGTCTGCTGCTTCAGCCATGTATAAGCGATCGCGGAGCAGATAGAGTCCGTATCCGGGTTCTTATGACCGAATATGTTGACTTTGTTTCTTGTAAAATGAGTAGACATGTCTCGCCTCCGATCGTATTTTTCTATTGCTCATCATACCACAGAGATCTCCCGGGCGACAGCCGGAAACGCCGGCTTCGTCCCGGGAATATCCTGAAGAAACGGCCGTTTCCAGGTATGACGGAAACTTTCTTTATCGGCCCAGGAACTTCAGGAGTTCCGGCATCCGTTCCGTCATGACACGCCGCCCCATCATATACACCCGGAGCAGCTCCTCCGGGTTCTTCTCGACACGGCTGATGCCGAGGGCCTCCTCCGGACGGATCACGAAGGCAGCGCCTTCCTGCTCCCGTTCCGCCGCGTAGGCTGTCTCCGCATTGTATACCTCATGCCGTTTTTCCGCGGTGCGCAGGAACTCCGGATATTTCCGCAGCTGAAGCCGCATCAGCGGCATCAGCGGGTTTCTCTCCTTCACATAGCCCTCCGGCTGGGTCAGGACGACCACATTCTTTGTGCAGCCCCTGGATTCGGCGAATTTCAGGGGGATCGAATCTGAAACGCCCCCGTCCAGAAGCTCGTACCAGCCGATCCGCACGATGCGCGACACCAGCGGCATGGCAGCGGAGGCGATCATCCAGCGCACGTCCCTCCGGTCTCCCTGTTCCAGCTTCCGGTACAGCGGCGCCCCGGTATCAAGATTCGTGCAGACTGCCCAGAACTCCATGGGATTCTCCCGGAAGGTCTTTGAGTCAAAAGGATCCTTGCGGAACGGAACCGTCTCGTAACAGAATTCCGTCTCATACATGTCTCCGGAACGGAACAGACTCCGGAAGGTCCCGTAATGCGGGTTTTTGCAGTAAGTCAGGTTGTAGCGGATCGCGCGGCCCGGCTGCCGGGACTTATAATTGCAGCCGAAAAGAACGCCCGCGGACACTCCCACGGCAAGGTCATAAGTAATACCGTTCTCCATCATCACGTCCGTCACGCCGGCTGTAAACAGCCCCCGCATGGCGCCGCCCTCCAGAACCAGTCCGGTCCTGCCCGCGGCGGCTTTTTCATTTGTTTTCCTGCTCAATTTTCCCCCTGTACAGGGACATCCGGTCCCTGTTCCTTTCCTTTTATCCTGGTCGGATAAGACTCCCAGGTGAGTCCTGAACCGGCCCGCAGTTACTTCCAGGCCTTCTCCGCGTAGGCGCGCAGTTCATCGCGGAACTGCGGATGCGCCACTTTGATCATTTCCTCCGCCCGCTCCCGCACGGTCTTTCCGGTCAGATGGGCAACGCCGTATTCCGTCGCCACATTCTCGATCATGGCCCGCGGCGCGCTGGTGGTGCATCCCGCCGGGATGAATGGGACGATGTTGGAGACCAGCGATCCGTCCTTCGCTTTTCTGGCAGACGCCAGGCAGATATATCCCCGGCCGCCCTCGGAGCGGAAGGCGCCCTCCAGGAAGTCGAGCTGTCCGCCTGTGCCGGAAAGCTGCCGCGTGCCGGCAGTCTCGGCATTCTCCTGTCCCATCAGATCCATGGCCACACCGCCGTTGATGCTGACATAGTTTTTCAGCTGTCCGATCCGCGCCGGATCATGGACATAGTCCAGGCAGTCCGGGCGGCACAGCGCCGCATGGTCCTGAAGCCAGTCAAAAAACTCAGAGGATCCGGCGGCAAGGTTCCAGGTCATGAGTCCCCGGTCGAAGGATTTGTTCGCTCCGGTCAGCTTTCCCGCCTCGAACATTGCCATGTAGGCATCGCTGATGGTGCCGGTATGGCATCCCAGATCCCGGAGTCCGGATCCTGCGATCATGTTCGCGACAGTGAAGGGGACACCGCCTACACCGAGGCCCAGAGTCGCGCCGTCCGGGATCTCCGCGAGCACATTTTCCGCGATCCTGATCTCAGTCTCCGTCGGCGCCTTGTAGCTCTGTACCGGAAGCGGGCTGTGCACACCCTCGACGATCAGGTCCGCCTCGGATACATGGGCGCGGTTCGATCCTTCCGGGCCCGGAATCACCGGATAATGCTCGTTCACCTCAAAGATCACTGTCTTCGCTGCTTTCATAATGGTCCGGAAGCAGTAGTTCGCTGCGCCGAAGGTGCAGTATCCGTCGGCGTCCGGCTTCGACACCGGGATCACCGCCACGTCCACACGGTAATGCTGCCGGTAAAGGAAAGGCACCTGGCGGAGCAGCATCGGGACAAAGCGGATCTGACCTTCCGCCTGTTTCTTTCTCTCGTAGGCGCCGATGTGCCAGCTGTACCAGGTAAAAGCTTTGTGCTCCGGATCTGCCTCCAGAAGCTCTATCTTCGGGGCATAGACCAGACCGCCGCGGATCTTCACATCCGTGAGTTCCCCGGCACGCGCTGCCAGCGCCTTGTCCATCAGCTCGGGGAAGCCTGTTCCGAAGCCGAAATCGACCCAGTCACCGGATCTCACCGCTTTCGCGGCAGTCTCCGCCGTCACAAATCTGCTCATATATTCACTGTTCATGCTTTCCCTCTCCCCGCTCTCTTTTCCGCATCCGCGGAAGCAGTTTATGCGCAAAGTGATTCACTTTAATTATATCCTTCTTCGGCGTTCCCTGTAAATGCGCCCCTTTCCTTTTCGCCTGTACTTTCCGTTTCTTCTGCTAAGCTGGGGAAATGCTGTTGAAGGCGGATCCGACAGCCTCCTGAAAAACCATCGAAGATCGACTGAGCATTTTGCGGATGCTGCAGCTTTTTTGACCGAGAGTATGCCGGAGGCCACTCGACCGAAAAAAAGCTGCAGATGCATCCGAGCAAAATGCGAAGGCAGATCAAGGGTTTTGAAGGAGGCATACGGATCCGCTGCAATAACATAAGGATAAAAAACAGGGGCGGACACCATATGGTGTCCGCCCCGGGTAAAACCAAAGTACGGATTACAGGGAAAGCACGTCCGCGAACGCCTGGATCGCGGTGCGGGCCTGGCCGAAGTCGCGCATCTGCTGGTCGATGCCGAGCTTGATGTGCGGGATGCCTGCATTGTCCAGAGCCTTCTTGAGGTACGGATACTCCATCTCCTCCGGATCGCAGAACTGCTGCATGAAGAGCACCAGTCCCTGTGCGCCGCTGTCCTGAACCAGCTTCGCGACGAACTCGCCGCGGCGGTTCTGGTTGGACTGCGGATCGTACAGAAGGATGTCGTAGTCGATGTTTGCGAACTGCTGTGCCAGAGCCTCCAGCGGATCTGACATATCTTCCGGGCAGTCCGTGCGGAAGGAACGGCTCTCGTGAGCGACATCATCGTCCGCGATGGCAATGTTGTTCTCCACGAATGCTTCCAGAAGCTTCGGATTGTCGCAGATAATTCCGCTGGTCACGACCTTGGTGCCCTTCCAGTCGCAGACCGGAAGTGCCTCGAGCTCATCGTTGAGGCCCTTCAGCATCTCGGTGTACTCATCCTTCAGGGTGAACCATGCAGCCTTCAGGACCTGCATTCTCTTGATCGGGTTGATGACGTCGCAGTGCTCGTTGGCGAGCTTGGTGAAGCGTCTGCGCTCCGCACGGGACTTGTTGTAGACCTTGATGGCCTCCTGCAGATCTTCCGGCGTGATCGCCTTGGAAGCGATCTTCTCCAGTTCTCTCTTCACGTTCAGGTACTGATCCATGCAGAACTTCTTGCCCCAGTCAGCGAAACGGTTCTGCGGATGTGCCAGGAAGATGACCGGGAGCTTCTTGCTCATGGAAACACGGATGTTCTGGGACATCGGGCGAAGAGTATCGCAGATGGTCGGGGTGATGACACCGTCCAGGTCATCCATGGTGCCGTCCAGCAGCATCTCCAGTGCCAGCTGAGCGATGGTGCAGTAGAAGGTCGCGCAGTACTCTTTTGCACGGCTGATGGTCTTGGTGTTGGTTCCCCAGATGCCCATCGGGACCATGCCGGCTGCATAGACCAGCTCTTCCGGTGCATAGTACGGAAGAACGCCGATCACCTGCTTGCCCTGTGCCTTATATTTTGCCAGCTGCGCCTTCGGAGCAGCGGCGATTCTTGCAAATTCCTGAATTCTTGCATCAATACTCATCGCTTACGCCTCCTTCACAGCATCGTTTGCTTCCATAGCCTCCATCAGGCCCTGGACACGGGTGACATACTGCGCCTCGTTGAAGTTGCGCGGATCTGCCTGGTCGCCGTCGAAGCCTGCGCACGGCACGCCCAGATCCTTGGTGAAGCGTCTCTGCATCTCTGCCATATAGCCGGACCACGGCTTGCAGGATCTGTTGTAGTGGACCAGGACGCCGTCGACCTTGTTCGCGCGGCAGATGCCCTCACGCCATGCAACGCCCTGCTCGATGGAGACAGAGTTCGGAGCCTTGTAGTACGCCTTTGCCATCTCGTCGAGGTTGTTGTAAACGAAGCCGAATGCCGGAGCATAAACGACTGCGGTGACGTTGATTCCGTTCTCCTTCAGCGGCTTGAACAGCGCCGGGAGCTTCGGCCAGCACGGAATTCCCTCGAACATGACACGCTTCTTCTCCGGGAACGGAAGGGTGGAGGTGCCGGTCTTTACGTTCTCTTCCAGGTCCTTCGCCAGAAGCTCGAATGCCTCTGCGGCATCGACTCTTGCACGGGCGGTAACGACGTCAGCCATGTGGTTGAACAGATCAAAGCCGCTCATCGGAGCCGGCTTGTACTGCAGGTAATCACAGACCTTCAGCCATGCCCGCGCGGTGCGGTTCGCGTTCTTGCATGCTTCCTCGAACTTCTTCTCGTCGAACTTGCGTCCGGAGATCTTCTCGAGCTGCTTGATCGCGGCGTCGAACTGGGCGCGCACATAGCGGACCTTGCTGTCGTCGACGTCAACGTCGTTGTTGTAGGGAATATCGATCATGACCAGCGGGATGTTTGCCATACGGGCAATGTTCTCATACCACTTGGTCATGCAGTTGCAGATGTTGTTGCAGCACAGGACGAAGTCCGGCTTCGGCATGCGGTTCTGACGGATGGGCTTCAGGGCCTTCAGGCGGAACTCTCTCTCCTCCTCATCCTCGATCTTCTCGATGTCGAAGATGTTGACCAGCTCCTCATACGGGGTCTGAGTCTTCGGATCCTTCTTCGGCTTGCCGGTCGCCTCGTCGATGATCGGCTTGCCGTCTTCACCCTTTAACGGCTTGCCGCTTGCCGGGTTAATGATGAATTCCTTGGTGACCGGGTCGAACTTTCTTCCGACACGGTAGCCTGCAGCGTATGCAAGGCTGATACGTGCGTATCCGCAGATATCGTTGTCATAGCCGAGATCCTCGGCTGCCTGACAGAGCATCTCGCCGTTCCTGTTCGCGGCGATACCTGCTGCCTGGTTCTCCGGGTAAACGACATGGAGACCGAAAGCCGCAGCCAGCTCGCACGGGAACTTGGAGGAGGACCAGCCTACCGGTTCTCCGCGGAGGGACGCAAGACGCGCCTCTTCATAAACATCATCAACGACCTTACGCAGTGCAACTACGCCAGGACTTGGTTTAGCCATCTGATTTCCTCCTTTTTAAACTGCTTCCGGCGCTGCAGACGGATCCCGGCAGAGCTCAGGGCTCCGGGTCCGGATCCGGGGATACCGCAGACCGTTCCGCAGTCAGACAGATATTGACTAGGGAATGATTCCGGAAATTAAACTTCAACTTCTCTCTTCGCGCGCTTCTTCGCGGCGACAGTCGCAAACAGCGCGGCGCCGAGGGCACCGTTGTACTGGGTCAGCGGAGAAGTAAAGATCTCACAGCCAAGCTGCTCGGAGATCGCGTTGACCACGCCGTGGTTCTGCGCCACGCCGCCGGTCATGACGAGATCCGGCACGACGCCGATTCTGTGGACCAGGCCGACGACACGTCCCGCCACCGAACGGTGGATGCCTGCGATGATATCGCGCTTGTCGGTACCCATGGAAAGCTGGCTGATGACCTCGCTCTCCGCGAACACCGTGCAGGTGGAGCTGATCGCGATCCGCTTGGTGGACTCTGCGCTGAGCCGCTCCAGATCACGGACCTTGACCTCAAGGACCTTTGCCATGACGTCCAGGAAACGGCCTGTGCCCGCGGCACATTTATCATTCATCTGGAAGTTGACCATGGCGCCGTTCTCGATCTTCAGGACTTTGACGTCCTGTCCGCCGATATCGATGACCGTATGGACCTTCGGGAACAGGAAATATGCGCCCCGTGCATGACATGAAAGCTCGGACATCTGCTTGTCGGCGATGCCTTCGAGAGAATTGCGCCCGTAGCCTGTGGCCAGCGTGTAGTCCATATCCTCACGCGTCATGCCGGCACTCTGAAGGACCTGCTCAATGGCGCGCGTAGGACCGGAGGTTCCGGTTCCGACGCTGATCAGGGACTTGGCAACGATGTCTTTGCCGTCTTTCAGGATAATGCATTTGGAAGCAGTGGAGCCGACGTCAATTCCCAGGGTGTAAATAGCCAATGGAATATACCTCCGTGATTGTGTTCCGCTGCATCCGCCGGTCAGGACTGCAGGCCGTGCGCTGATCTGCGCACGGACTGCAGTCTCTTTTCCTGCGGTTCAGTCCGGATACTTACTTCGCTGCGTTCTGTGCGCCAGCGGTCTTTGCGTTCATGCCGTTCGCATCGTAGTCGCGGATGATTCTCGGGATGATCATCTGATGGAACGGGCAGATGCTCTTCGGATTCTGGTAAGCAGCATCCGTGAAAGCAACAACGTAGTTTCTGATCTTCGGCATATCGACGATCTCATCGACCATACCTGCCTTCGCGCAGTAATCCGGGGCGGAGGTGTCGATATAGTGCTGGATCAGCTTGTTCATCTTGTCGATGGTGCCCTGCAGATCCTTGCCGGAATCCTGATCCTTGACCAGACGGCGGCTGTACATTGCGCCTGCAGCGGTCTTTCCGTACATGACGTCGATCTCGGTCGCTGCGGTTCCGATGGAGAAGACGTTGTTGTCGTTCGCCTGCGGTCCGCCCAGGACATAGTGGGCAGCTGCGGTTCCCTTGCGGAGGGTGATCTCCAGCATCGGGATGCCGCTGGACTGGATGGAGTAGATCAGGGACTGGCCAAGGCCGAGCAGCTCAGCCTTCTCAGCCTCGTTGTCGACGTCGATGCCGGTGGTATCCTGGATCCAGACCATCGGAAGACGGTCACGGCTGCACAGGGTAACGAACTCGTTCATCTTGATCAGGCCCTGGCGATAGAGCTTTCCGCCCATACCCATGGCGCCCTTGCCTCTGTACTCCGGATAGTTCGGATAGCCCTGCATAGCCAGGACACCCTGACGGTTCGCGACGACACCGACCAGCAGGCCGTTGACCTTCGCAAGACCGGTGATCATCTCCGGGCCGTAGTCCTTCTTGAACTCCAGGAACTCGCCGCCGTCGAAGAGAGCCTTCATGACATTGTACATGTCATAGGTTCTTCTGGTGTTTCTCGGGACGATGTCGTACAGATCCTCGCCGTTGATTGCCGGAGCCTTCGGCGTATCGACGCGGAAGAATTCCGGATTGAATGCCGGGACATAGTCCATGTACTTCTTGATGGCATCCAGAACGCCGAACTCTTCTGCATAGACCTCGCGGAAGAAGCCGGTGATGTTGTAATGGATGGAGACGGAGCCCGGCGGGTCGTTCTTCATCTTGCGGGTCGCGTCGATCATGCCCTGAGCTCCCTCAAGGTCAACGTAGGGCTTGGAGTCCATGCCGCCGACGATGCCGGCGCCGCCGACTGCCATGTTGCCCTTCTCATGGGCGATCAGGATGGTCGGGGAGATGGAGTGGTAGCCGCCGCCTGCCGGGTTCGTGCCGTAGATGCCGACGATGACCGGGACGCCCATCTGGTTCAGCTCGGAGTTGCGGTAGAAAGGAGTACCGCCGCCGCGGCGGTTCGGATAAACCTTCTCCTGCTCGTCCAGCTTAACGCCGGAGCAGTTCAGGACGTAGACCAGCGGGATGCCCAGCATCTTCGCGGTATCGGAGCCGCGGAGCAGGTTGTCCGCCTGGCCGGCGACCCATGCGCCTGCCATCTTCTTGTTGTCGGAAGCGATGATGACTGCCCACTTGCCGTTGATGCGGCCGAGGCCCTTCACGACGCCGGTGCTGATGATGCCGATCTTCTCCTCATCGTTGTCCTGCGGATTGTAGATGGTGTTCAGCGGGCAGAAGGAACCCGGATCAACCAGCTGGTTGATTCTCTCAAGTGCGGTGTACTGGCCCTTCGCATGGATCTTGTCGTCCGGGACACCTGCGGAAAGCATCTTCTCGGCCTGCTTGTGAATGCCTTCCTCGATGCCCTTCAGCTCAGCGACGTTCTCCGGGTTGGGCTTGTAAGCCGGCGCATTCAGAACAGGCATGTTCTGGAAGTAGGTCGGCATAGAATAATTTCCCATATTATTTCTCCTTAATCTGAAAATTTTCAGGTTTTCCTCAATCGGTTTCATATCTCCCCGGCGGCTCCCGCCGCCGGGGAACTGGTCTCAGATCAGCGCAGCTCCTTCGGAACCTTGATGAACGCCTGGCCGGGGTCGATCTCGGTACGGATGAGCTTGATGATGTCCTCGCCCGGTCCTTCCATCAGCTGTGCGCGGGACACATCGACTTCGAATCCGGTATTCTCCTGGACCATCTCCGGGCTGGAGAAGGGATAATAATATGCAAGGTACATTCTCTTGGTCTCGTCGTCGAACTTCATGATTCCGAGATCGGTAACGACCATCTTCGGGCCTCTGTTGCCCGGAAGTCCTGCCCTCTCACGTCCGCCGGGGCCGTCCATCCAGCCGCAGCTGGTGATGTAGTCGATCTTGTCCATGAAGCGGCGCTTCTGGTGCTGCATCATGATGATGGTGTTGCAGTAGGTCGCGATGCCGTTCGCACCGCCGGAGCCCGTGAAACGGGTGACCGGGTGATGATAATCACCGATGGAGGTGGAGTTGACGTTTCCGTAGGGGTCAATCTGCGCGCCGCCGATGAAAGCGATCAGACGGTCAGCGTCATGGATCCACTCATTTGCCTCGAATCCGACGAAGCGGATGTTCGGCCACTGAACTGCGCAGTGCGCCATGAAACGAAGGTCACCGACAGAACGCGGAACCTCGACCGGGGAGCAGTCCATCAGTCCGCTCTCGACGATCGGATGGCAGGACGGGCACACGGCACGCTTCGCAAGGGAAGCGCCGATCAGCGGAAGGCCGGTACCGACGATAACGATCTGATTCTCTTCAATGTTCTTCGCAATGGCGTAAGCCTGCATTTCCTGCTTTGTATACTTCGTGTAATCTGCCATTTCGTTTTCTCCCTCCCTTATCTCTTCGCGTATCCAAGGCCCGGTACGACCTTCAGCTTTGCAAGGCGAGCGCCGCCGATCTTGTCGAGCAGCTCATCGTTGTCCTTGACACCATAGATCCACTTATCAAGATAATCCTTGAAGGTCTCCGGATTTTCCGGAGCAGTGTACGGCAGACCCTTCTTGGCAGCCTTCGCGGCTTCCTTGGCGATCTGCTTCTCAGCGTCTTCCTTGTCCTGATACTTGGAAGCCTTGTCGTACTCCTTCAGAGCGGCATCATCACAGTCATAGTAGTTGTAGCACTGGCTCGGCCATGCGCCGAAGGGAGCATGGACGACAGCGTCGACGCACTCGCCGAAGACGCTGGTGGCTGCCGGGTCACGGCGGATCCACTCGTCGCTGACCAGCTCCTCGCAGGTCACGATGGTCTTGCGGGCCGCGACAGCGATGTCGATGTCGTGGAACTCATCGCCCTCGATGATGCAGGTGCCGTCCGGGGAAGCCTTCTGGACGTGAATGATCGCGGTGTCGATCTTCGGGACCGGAACTGCGACGACCTTCTCACCCGGGTTGAAGGGGTTGTCAACATAAGCCAGCTTCAGGTTGTCGACCTTGTCGAGGTTCTTTCTGGTCTCCTCGGAGATGCCCCAGAAATCGCAGAGGCCGGAGCCGCCCATCAGCTTGACCGGAAGGAACGGCATGCCGAGGGAAGCAGCGTGCAGCTGAAGCATCAGGACGTCCTGGGAATAATCCTCGAAGTGGATCTTGCCCTGCTCGATGAATGCGCGGAAACGGCGGGAGACGTTGGTATAGCCGGAGTTCGCGGTATAGCAGTTGATGTAGACCTTGACGCGGCCCTCACCGATCAGCATATCCCAGTCTCCGCCTGCCGGGGTGCTCCAGCCGACGAAATCGGTCTGGCCCTGACGGAGGATCTCACCCACTGCAGCGTAGGGTCTGCGGTTGGTGGTGAAGCCGCCGAATACGATCTGGTCGCCGGACTCGACATACTTCGCGACTGCATCATGTAAACTCATTACTTTATTCAAGGTAAAGCCCTCCTTTCCAAATGGAAAAAATTTTACTTTTTTTGATCGAACCTTAAATCAAGTGAAGCGGTATATCTGATGCTTCCCTCCCGATCAGTGCGCAAAGAAGGTCAGGAAGAAGCCTGCAGCGACTGCGGATCCGATAACGCCTGCGACGTTCGGTCCCATGGCGTGCATCAGCAGGAAGTTGGTGCGGTCCGTCTTGGCGCCGACGGTCTGGGAGACACGGGCTGCCATCGGGACTGCGGAAACGCCTGCGGAGCCGATCAGCGGATTGATCTTTCCGCCGGTCACGACGCAGAGCACCTTGCCCAGGAGCAGGCCGCCGACGGTGGAGAAGCAGAATGCTGCGAGACCCATGCAGACGATGGCCAGGGTCTGAGTGCGCAGGAACAGCTCGCCGCGGGCGGTGGCGCCGACGGACAGGCCGAGGAAGATGGTGCAGATGTTGCACAGGGCGTTCTGCGCGACGTCGGAAAGACGCTCGACAACGCCGCACTCACGGAACAGGTTTCCGAGCATCAGCATGCAGAGCAGCGGGGCAACGTCCGGCAGGAACAGGGAGACCAGGCATGCGACCATGATCGGGAAGATGACCTTCTCGGTCTTGGAGACCTTGCGGAGCTGGGTCATCTTGATCTTCCGCTCTTTCTCCGTGGTCAGTGCATGCATGATCGGCGGCTGGATCAGCGGGATCAGCGCCATGTAGGAATAAGCCGCCACGGCGATGGGAGCGACCAGCTCCGGCGCCAGGTTGTTCGCAACGTAGATGGCGGTCGGGCCGTCAGCACCGCCGATGATGCCGATGGCTGCCGCCTGCTGCGGAGTGAACAGGCCGGTGGCATTCGCGAAAACGAATGCGCAGTAGATTCCGAGCTGGGCGGCTGCGCCGAGCAGCAGGGAGATGGGGTTCGCGATCAGCGGACCGAAATCCGTCATCGCGCCGACTGCAAGGAACATCATGCAGGGGAAGAAGCTTGACTTGACGCCCATGTACATGACGCCCAGGATGCCGGCCTCATACCAGTGGTCGACTTCACTGTAGAAATATTTGAAGGTGCCGGAGTTCGGGAGATTCGACATGAAAATACCGAACGCGATCGGCAGAAGAAGCAGGGGCTCAAACTGCTTGACGATGGCCATGTACATGAGAACAAACGCGACGATCAGCATGACCGCTTCCTGCCACGTAATGTTCGCATACCCTGACCCCGCAAGGATGCCCTGAACAATTCCGATAAAATTCACAGCAGTTCCTCCTTACTTAGAAAGATCAGCTCAGGGTGCCCATGACCTGGTCGGTGTCAACAGAATCGCCGGTCTTAACGTTGATGGAAGCGACCTTGCCTGCGACCGGGGCGACGATCTCGTTCTCCATCTTCATAGCCTCGATCACGAACATGGTCTGGCCTGCAGTGACAGTGTCGCCGACATTGACCTTAACGCCGAGGACGGTGCCGGGCATCGGGCAGGTAACTGCAGCGCCGCCTGCCGGAGCAGCGGGTGCCGGAGCCGGAGCGGGTGCCGGTGCGGGCTTCGGAGCCGGTGCCGGTGCGGGCTTCGGAGCCGGTGCCGGTGCCGGAGCTGCCTTCGGAGCCGGAGCTGCCGCTACGGGAGCTGCCGCGACCGGGACCGGAGCGGTGACAGGAACAACGGGGGTAGAAACGCCGGATGCGATCTCTTCGCGGGTCAGCATGTGGAATGCGGACATGCGCTCCACCTCGACCTCGTACTGCTTACCGTTCATGGTAACAATATACTTCATAAAATTAGCCTCCTGTGTTTTGGCCTGATGCAGCGCGTCTGCCGGCATCAGGTTTGGAATGAATGGACTGGTTTCACTTCAGTTCTCTGATGCTGGTGACGTTGATCTCTTCCGGTGCCGCATGCAGTTCTTCGCAGATCACTGCAAGGATCATGGAGCAGACTTCGTCGCTGATGCCCGGGGGCTCCGGCGCGGGTCTCTGAACTGCAGGCGCGGTCGCTGCGTTTCTGGTTTCCATGATCTTGGAGAACGCCAGAACGACAAGTGCCAGGCAGACCAGCGTGCCCATGACAACGCAGATACCCATGACTGACAGAATCAGTGACTGCGGTATAGACATGTATGTCTCCGTCCACATATAGCTTCCTACCTCCTCTTTTATTTCCGCATCTCACGGATCGGCTGTTCTGAGCGTCCGGAGCACCTCGGCGTACCCGCCGCGTTCCTCTCTTTCCGCACCCTCCGCTCGTCCCGGCGGAGGATGAAATATGAATTACGGAATTTCGTCATATTACACAGAACCGCTATTTTTATTCTATCACAATATGGGCAGGATTCCTTAATTTTATTGCCAAAAACTTTGCATAAATTGTCCCGTGCGAATATGCCTTAACAAAAAACTGATTTTTCGTATTTACCTTCCGGGGTTTTATGAAGTTTATTGAACCGCATTGACGAAGGACCTGTTTCTAATTATAATTTTAAATAATTATGAATCATTTTGGGGTATTCTGCGGTTTTTACTGACTTTTCTTCATGATTTTCCGCAATCGCCCCAGACTTCGGAGGACTCGGTAACCGGAATGGAATCCCAGGATTATATTATTCAGTACAAGCAGGACGACCAGTGGCGCATGCACCGTCTGCACTATCATGAAGGCGTGGAGCTGATGCTGGTCCTGAGCGACGGCGGCGACTTTTTTCTGGACCGGAAGATGTATCCGCTGCTTAAGAACACGCTGTTTATTCTGAGCGCGAACACGCTCCACCGGGATGAGACCGGCCCCGACGATACCGGCTTCCGGCGCTACGTACTCCACATCATGCCGGCGCTGCTGGAGCGTCTCTCCACGAATCAGACGGATTTCGCGGAAGCGCTCCGGAATGCGGGGACCTGCATCCACCTGTCCGATGAAGATACCGAGCGTCTGTCCATGCTTTTTGAGAAGCTGCGCATCAGTCTTCCCCCGGTCTTCGGATCGGACATCAAAGAACGGATCACTCTCTGCGAGATCCTGCTCCTCGTCTGCAGCCGCATGCGTTCCGTCCGGAAAGACAGCGGCGCGGCAAATCCCGACTATGACCGGGTACAGCCGATCCTCGAGTATCTGCGGAACAACAGCTCCGAAAAGATCTCGCTGGACAAGCTCGCGGCGCGTTTCGCCATGAGCAAGCATTATCTCTGCCACATCTTCAAAAAAGGGACCGGCTTCAGTGTCATGGAATATGTGATCCAGCTCCGGATCATCAATGCACAGCGTATGCTCCGCCAAGGCGCCACGGTCCAGGAGGCCAGCGAGCGTTCCGGCTTCCAGACCTACTCTCATTTCATCCGGACCTTCAACAGTTACGTGGGGACCTCGCCGAAGAAGTACGCGAAGCAGTACAGCATGGGCGAGCACGCCTGATCTCTCAAATAAAGCACACAAAAAAGACTGTCTCATTCAGGACAAAGCGCACGATGTTTCCTGAATGAGACAGTCTTTTTTCAGTCCGCAGACTGCATATAGGACCAGAACAGAGTTCCGGAGGCATATTCTTTCCAGAGCGTCAGGCCGGGATCTTTGCGGAAGGCCTCCGGGTCCAGTTCTCCGGAGAAGTAGGCGCGGTTGAACCGGACTGCAGAGGCAGTCAGTTTTTCCCGGATCTCCGGCGGCAGGGACAGACGGTCCAGCTCCGCCCCGACCTGCTGACGGATGGTCTGCCGTGCGCGGGCCTCGCCCTCTTCTCTCAGCTCCGGCGGCACCTCCAGGATCCCGTTCCGGTAATCGGCCTGTTTTCCGAAGACCGTGATGCGGGCGATGCGGAAGGGGGCCAGGGACATACACCCTGCCGCGTGGTCCGCAAGTCCGTCTTCGGCGGCGCAGTGGGTAAGATGGGCGTGGCCGCTGAGATTGTGGGCCACCCCGTATTTTTTCAGCAGCGCCGCGGTCTCCTTCCGGTTCCGGACCGCAAAGGCATCTCCGTAAAGCCGGTTCTGGGGAAGCACATTCTGGTGAGTGACCGTGACGACCGTGACTCCCTTCTGACGGGCCCGTTTCAGGACCCGCTCCGCGAAGTCCAGGGTCTCCGGCAGCAGGGCTCCGGGAGCCGCCTCAGTGTTTGCGTCGAGAAACAGGAGCGCGAAATCTTCCGACAGCGGATAGTAATAACTGAAGGAGGCCCGGTCCTTCTCCTCCGCCGCCCCATAGCCGAATTCACGGCATTCCTCAAGGAATTCCGCCTGGGAGACGTTCTTCACGCGCTCTGTTCCTTTTCCGGTGAAATTGACCGCCATCGGATAGGAAACGTCATGGTTTCCCGGAAGGACCAGCACCGTGACCCCCTTTTCCCGGATCCTTCCGAAGGTTTCCTTCAGGTCCCGGAGGCTCTGATGTTCCCCGTTGAAGGTCAGGTCTCCGCTGATCACCAGCGCATCCGGTCGTTCCTTCAGAGTCTGGGCTTCCAGCGCGGCCAGAAATTCTTCAGACCGTTCTGTCAGTTTGCCGTCGGCATTTTCCACGGTCCGGCGGAAAAACTCACCGCCGTCGTTCAGCTTCGGGGAAATGTAGTGCAGATCGGAAACTGCCAGCAGATGAACCGGCGTTCCTGCGGGAAGGACCGGCGCTGTCCGGGACACCGTGATCTCACGGGGCACAGCGGCGGTTCCGCCGGGGAAGGCCCGCTTCGCCAGAGCGGCAAAGCTTCCCCCTGCGGCGACGGCAACAGCAGCGGCTATGACAAGGGGCGGCAGCATAGGTTTCACCTCCGGCAGTTGCATCATACGAACAGTTCGGTCAGGATCTTCAGGAACAGCAGCACCAGGACCAGGATCATGATCGGGCGGACGACTGCCGTCCCCTTCGTCATGACCATCCCGGAGCCGCACCAGTTGCCTGCCATATTGGAGAGGGCGGCAGCCGCGGCCAGCGGGAGAACGACCTGGCCATTCATGAAAAAGACCACGAGGGCCGCCACATTGGACGTTACGTTGATGGCCTTCGTAAGTCCCTGCGCCGTCCGGAGCGCAAGTCCCGCGAAGACGGTGAGTGCGATGATCAGAAAGGTCCCGGTCCCGGGGCCGTAGAGTCCGTCGTACATACCGATCACCAGCGCGGAGGAGACCGTGACTGCATAGGTCTTTCCCGTAATGCGCTCGTTTTCGACCCCGACATCCTTCATGATCTTCCGGTTGAGGACAACATAAGCGACAAAAGGAAGGACCACCAGCATCAAGGTGAGCAGCACCCGCTCCTCAAGGACCAGCGAGATATGGGCACCGGCGACGGAGCCGATGAATGCGGCCGCCGCGGAAGGCGCGGCAAGCTTCAGCGGGATGGCTCCCTGCCGAAACCAGCGGACCATCGCGACCGAAGACCCGAAGGTCGAGGAAAACTTGTTGGTACCGATGGCATAGTGGACCGGGAGCCCGGCAAACAGATATGCCGGCAGGGAGATCAGCCCCCCGCCGCCGGCGATCGAATCCACAAAACCTGCAAGAAACAGGAGCGGGCAGACGATCACAAAAGTCAGCGGTGTGATCGGAATATTCATGGCAAGATCATCTCCAATTCAGTATTTTCATTCTCCCGTCCGCGAAACGGCGGACAGACTGTCCAGGTCAATGGGTCAGCTTTTTGATCCACTTGTAGCTCCGGAACCGCAGGAAGATCGGGATCCCCTTCAGGATCTGGTCTGACTGCAGGCACAGCACCACCAGGGGCACAGGCCATTTCCAGACAAAGGCGCTGAGAAGCGAGAGCGGCACCACGAGGCACCAGACGCTCACGTTATTTACGATGGCCGAGAATTTCGCGTCTCCGCCGCCGCGGATGATCCCGCTTCCCACCGGCATCTGGTAAGCCATGCCCACCATGACGATGGCCATGATCACCAGAAGCTGGTCCGCAAGGACCAGAGCGGTATCATTCAGATTGTAGAGCGAAAGCAGCGGACCGCGGACCGCAAGGATGATTCCGGCAAGCACTGCGCCGATGGCCACGTCGAGCACACTCAGAGTCCTGGCTTCCCGTTTGAGCTCCTTAAGGTCTCCTCTTCCGATGGCGTTCCCGATCATGACCGCGGATGCGCTGGCCATGGATGTGATCACCACCTTGGTGTACTGGTAGAAGGTCGTCGCGACGGAATTCGCGGCGATGGCATCGTCCGACAGGTGGCCCAGGATCACGGTCTGCAGCGGTGTTGTGAAGGCCCATGTCATCTTTCCTATCACCAGAGGAACGATCACGCGCCGGAAATCCGCACGGAGCACCGTGTCCGGCGCAAAGATATTCTCCGCGAACAGGCGGAGCCGGGTATCGACCTTCAGAATATAAAACAGGACGATCATCAGCTCTGCCGTCCGGGCGATCAGCGTTGCGATGGCCGCCCCCCGGATCCCGAGCTCCGGCGCGCCGAAGTGCCCGAAGATCAGGATATAGTTCAGGGAAACGTTCACCACCAGCGACACCAGGCTGATGACCGTGGCGATCTTCACGATCTTCACGCAGCGCAGGGAAGCCATAAGTATATTCGTGATAATGAACAGGACGAAGGTAAAGCGGATGATGCCGAGGTAGCGCAGGCCTTCCTCCACGATCGCTTCCGACTCCGTGAACAGGGTAAGGATCTGCCGGGGGACGAAGGTGCAGAGTCCCAGGATCACCATGCCGCAGATCATGCCGAACCGGAGGCAGATGCCTGTCATCCGGCGGACCGGCGGCATCTCCCCCTTGCCCGCGTACTGTGCGCCGATCATGATCAGCGCGTCCGCGATGCACAGCGCCAGCTGCTGGGTGATGAAAAAGACCTGATTCACGACGGCCGCCCCGGAAAGGGTGGTCTGGCTGTAGCTTCCCAGCATGATATTGTCCATCATGTTCACGCTGTAGGCGATCACGTTCTGAAGCGTGATTCCCAGAAGGAGCGGAAAAAGTGTGGAATAAAAGGACCGGTTCCTGGTAAAGAACCGGTCCTTTTCAATGCTCTGTCCCTGCATGAAATGCCTCCGCAGCTGTCACGGCCGGTGGTCCGGCCGGCATCCGGTGTCGGATTCATCATACAGTGTTCCGCGGCAAAATGCCACTGAAAAAATATTTTACATTATGCTCCGAGGTGGCAGACTTCCTTGATCTTTCCGACGATGTAGTTTCCGATGTCTCTGGAAGCGTCGACGGACTGTGCGCCCAGATGCGGGGAAATGATGAAGTTGTCGCACTCGAAGAGCGGGTTAATGAACTCATCGTTTCCGGTGAGGCCGCTGCCTGCCAGCTCGTTGGTCAGGACGTCCGCAGCGTATCCGCCGATGCGGCCTTCCTTCAGAGCCTCGTACATATCATCCTCGTTGACGATGCCGCCGCGGCTCATATTCAGGACGACCGCGCCGTCCTTCATCTCAGCGATGGACTTCTTGTTGAAGAGGTTTCTGGTATCCGGGGTCAGCGGAACATGGATGGAGATGAAATCGGAAACTCTGATCAGTTCGTCAATGCTCATGCCCTTCGCGCCGCCCAGGGTGAAGTCAGCCGGCTTCAGGAAGGGATCGTATGCGACGACATCCATCAGGAACGCGCGGCCCAGTTCGCCGACACGGCGGCCGATACGGCCGAAGCCCATGATTCCGAGGGTCTTGCCGCGGAGTTCTCTGCCGACCCACTTATACTTATCCCAGACGTGGTTGTGCTTGACGTCATAGTTTGCCGGCATGGTGTTGCGTGCCATATCCAGCATCTTGGAGATGGTCAGCTCTGCGACTGCGTTTGCGTTCATGCCGGGTGCGTTGTATACCTGGATCCCCTTCTCCTTCGCTACGTTCAGATCGATGTGGTTCGTTCCGACTGCGCAGACGCCGATGATCTTCAGATTCTTCGCCGCGTTCAGGATATCCTCGTCGATCTTCGGATCCACACGCATGATCAGAATATCAACATCGCCGATGGCTTCGATCATCTCCTCCTTGGAGAGGGGCTTGCCAGCGGTATTGGTGCATACCATATATCTGCTGAGTTCTTCCTCAATTCCGGGATAAACCGCATCCGTGATCAGACACTTCATAACAATTTTCTCCTTTCGGTTTTTCAATATGGTTCTACTTTATTGTAATAATTCCCTTTCGGGAAGTAAAGCCAAATTCCTTTCTCTTTCCGTGAACTTTCCTTTTTCTCAGAGATAAAGCATCACGGAAGGTCGCTTCTTCTCCGGGTAGATTCCCGGGTGTTGACCCGAAGCCTCCGGAGCAGCTCCAGATCTCCCTCGACGTAGCCGGAAGCCGGGAGATTCGGATCATAAGTCAGGTAAGCCCCCCGGTCCGGGCAGACCGGAAGATTCACCGCCTCCGCAAGCCTCGACAGCGTCAGATTCCGGGAATAGCGGAGCCGGTATTCCTGTTCCAGCGTTTTCAGGATGTCCCTCGCGTTCTCCATGCAGCATTCGGAGAAGGCGTACAGCGCTTCCGGATCCGCTTCCTCCAGCGGCGGCTGTGTATACGGATGGATCAGGTTGATGGAGGGTGCGAGTCCCGCCACCTTCACTTCTTTCCGCCGCACCGCGTCACCGCCGATGAACGGGTAAAGGGAAGACTCCAGGAACCAGTAACGCATGTTCGGAATGAAATAGACACAGTCCGAATCAAAGCCGGCGCGTTCCAGGGAATCCTTTCCGTATCCGGTCAGGATGCCGAGCAGCACCTTTTCCACCTCCACGCCCTGCTTCCTGAGCAGCGGCTCCAGCGTCCCGATCCGGAGTCCGTTCCGGTTCAGGACGTCATCGACCAGGATCACCGGCCGCCGGAAAGAATGGATGATCCGGACCTGGGTCTCCAGGGAAGGATACTCCGGGAATGCCTCGACGCAGTTGCTCTGCAGATCCGGCTCGTAGACCCGGTCTGTATACAGTGTCTTCGTCACCGTATTCGGGATGACCCTTCCGCGGATGATCTTTCCGTAAGGCACGCACATCAGCGGTCCGAGTTTCCGCGGCTCCGCCGGCTCCCGCGGCACGCCGTTCAGTTCCGTGATCCGGTCTGTCAGGCGGTGGAACAGGACGCCTGCGGAGACCGGAAGGAGCACCTGCCCCGGGAAGAGGCGCGCCATGCGGTTTTTCAGGTTTTCATGCCCCTTCCGGATGGCCTTCAGCACTGCAGGATTCTGACTGAAGGGCTCCTTCAGGACCGTCTCCATGTTTTCCAGAAGCAGCAGCGGCGCATGAGTATCCGTCACCAGAACCGGGACCGGTTCTGTCACCGGGTTCACCCGGAGGAAGCCCTGACGGAACAGGACGCCGGTGATCTCCCGCGGGACATTCCCGTCCTCCGGACAGAATACCGCAGCCTCGCAGAAGAACTCATAGGACCGGATGACCGCTTCCGTCAGAAGCAGCTGCACTGCATCGCTGAGGGTGCTGTCCTCCGGGATCCGGAATCCGTTGATCAGCAGGATCTTTCCGCTGGAATGCCGCCGGATCATATCCGCCCGCTCCACATCCTTCAGGACCCCGTACAGCTGGTCCGGCGCAAGGAAGCGGTAGGTCACGGCACCGAGCTCCCGGTTCTCCCCGCCTCCGCTCACAATGGAAAGACGGATGTTCTCTCCGATCCTCTCCTCCCGGAAATCGATGGGTCTGGCCCGGACCACCTGCTTGAACTCGGCTTCTCCGAGATACAGGGCGCGGTTGTAGATATATTCTTCGACCACCGGATCCACGAGATCCGAAATATCCCGGTTTCGCTCGATATTCTCCCGTATCCCGGAAGAACTGATCTCCTCCAGTTCCGGCGGGAGTTCCAGTTCGATCAGATCTCCGCGGATGATGCCGGCCGCCGAAAACTCCTTGCCGGCTCCCGGCCTTCGGAAGACGATATGGTTCATGGAGCAGATCTCTCCGCCTTCCTTCGGATTCCGGTAGTAGGATGCGCCCGCGACCACGTCGCTGCCCACTGCGATATAGACGTCTCTCCCCGGGAACAGCTTCTTCAGTTCCCGCATGTCCTCCGGGTTCCCCGGATTCAGAGGCAGATCCGCAGGGAACAGATTGATATGCAGTTCATCGGCGATCGACATGTTCACGATCCGCCGCCGGCCCCCGTAAGGCTGGGCATTCTTGGACCAGGAATACTCATCCACCGAGAGATAGACTTCAAAGCCCAGATCCCGGATCATCCTGGCAATGCCTTTATGGGAACGCGTAAAGGGATCGAAGGTTCCCGGGAAGAAAGCCACCCGCGGCAGCATCTTCATGCGGAATTCCCCTTCCAGGATCCGGTATTCCGTGATGAAGCGGTAGATGGAGGCCAGCGCCGCTGCCCGGTAAAGTCCGGTCATCTCTCCGCCCCGGCTTTCCGAAAGCTGGAACAGGATCTTTCTGCAGGAGCGGGCAAAGAGCTGTTCCTTCTGCTGCCGGGTGAAGGCAGCCGTTCCGAAGACGCTCTGGCCCAGGACCAGCATTGCCTCGCGGCAGACCCGCTCCCGGTAGCTCGCCATGCCGGTCAGGACCATACCGACCAGGCGCTCGAGACGCTCCCTCCACTTTCCGGGCGCCTCCGGGAACCGGGTCTCATATTCCGGACAGCATTCGATCAGCGCTCCGATGGTGTCCAGGGAGACTTCGACGATGTGGTCCTCCGGACGCGCCAGCAGTATATGCAGTTCGGCGACCACTTCCTCCAGCTCCGCGGGCGGAAGCCAGGCGGCCGCCTGCCCCAGCCAGTGAGGAATGGATCTGGAATAGTCGCTGCCGCCGGTCTGGAGTCCGTGGATCATCTCGACCACGATCTCGTTTCTCTGATCCGCCGTCAGGATCGGCATGATCCGGATCAGAGCTTCACCGGCCGTTCTCCGGACCAGCATGTACTGTCCGACCTTGATCATGTTCGAGAAATGGACCGCCACATGCATCGCGTGTTCCGGGAAGCGGTGCAGGACCTGGTCCGCGAGAAGCTTGACGTTGACCGACTTGACAAGCCATGTAGTCCCGGTCTTCAGGCTGTCCAGGGAGATCTCCGGGATCACGCTGTCCTGATAAAGCTTCTCCTCCAGCGCAGAGACGTCCGCGCCCAGCATGCTCAGGACGCGGTAGCGGAGAAACAGCGCCGTGTCATCCTCGTCCGCGGTCTCCTCCGCAAGCTTCCGGATCTCGGCGCAGTAAGGGATATCCCGCGCATGCTCCGCGATCTGCCGGAACACGCGCCAGGCTGCTGTCCGGAGTTCCCGGGAATCCGTCCGGCACTTCGCCGCGGCAAATCTGCCTGCCCGGGCGATGTCCTCCGGCTTCATCCGGTCAAAGGGGAACACTTCCACTGCGTTCAGAAGGGCAAAGCTCGCCGCATCGTCCTGCTTCTCCGGAACGTCATAGTGGCGGAGAAGCTCTTCCATGAACAGCGGAAGGTCGTCAGCCTCCGCGGATGCGGTCAGCGCCTGCAGAATGTTCTTCAGCTGGGAATTGATCCTCCGCTGCTGCCGGTCCATCAGCTTCCGGTCGGGGTTCAGGACCATCCAGATGTAATGGTTCCAGATCTTCAGGACATGCTCCTGCGCCGCATCCCCGATGCCCTCCGGCCGGCGTTTCTTATATCCTGCATTGAACTGTGCGATGACCTCTCCGAGAAGCTCTGCGCTCTGGACCCGGATCTCGCCGTCCCTGTACATGAACAGCTCGTACAGGAAGCCCAGCAGCCGCTCCTTCTGAGTATCGCTGGTGTAGGTAAAATACTCGCGGAAGATATTCAGATAAGCACGGACATTCTTCCAGTCCTTTTCGCTTCCGGCAGCCTCCAGAAGCTCCCCGAACTGCCGCTCCGCACTCATCCGGTGCATGACGTCCACGTTGTGCTCGATGGCCATGAAGACCAGGGAGCGTACGATCTCCTCCGGCGTCCGGAGCACCACGTCCGGAAGCACCTCGGGCTCCGGCGGATTCCCGTCCAGCTTCGTATCTGCTCCGCAGGAGATCATCCAGTTCTCGAAATCCGCCAGCTTCGCGTACACGAAACGGTAGCGGAGGGCCTTCTTCTCGTCCACATTGTCCAGCTTGTTCAGGATAATGTCGAAAGCTTCCGCGAGACTGGAGATGTAGGTCACGGGGATCCCGTCCGGCCCGCGGCTCTGCTTGACACGGAAGTCGGAGTAGATCAGGGTCAGGGATTCGATGGAAAGATTCTCCGGCTCCAGATCCCAGTTGGAGTGGTTCGCCGCCACGTGGCCGATATAGGGAAGTTCGTGGGCGCGGCACCAGATATCCGTATAGTAGTAGTGCATGTAGGGAACGTTCTCGTTCGGTTTGCACCCGAATTTCCCGATGTCATGGGCGGCCGCGGAGCCGGACACCAGCGCCAGATCGATGGGCGCGCCTGCCTTGTACATGCCGCGGGCCACTGTCAGGGCGACATAGTGGACACCTGCAATATGCTCCAGGGTGTTGAAGGTGGTGACCTCGGCGTTCAGCCGCATCATCTCGTAGACAAACTCCCGGTGCCATGCGCCCAGAAATCTTTTGTATTCCTCATAGGTGTCGAAGCTGCGGGCTTCCGCGTCAGTGAGGAAGGCATAGTCCACCATCGGGTCAAAGGGAACCACTTTCCGCTCTTCGTCAAAGAAAAAGCGGAGCACCGTCAGGTACAGGATCGCGCCGGCCCGGTAAGGCGCCGCGGACTCCGTGAAGTCCGCCTCCGGGTAAAGAATATGGCAGACGAAGCGGTAGGTGAAAGGCATCCATCCTCCCTCCGGCTCCGGAGAAAGGAAGTTCATGGCGTCGCTGCACTGGTCAAACAGCTGACGGCAGGTATACCGGCCGGTTACAGGGAACAGAGTGGGAAGCGCTTCTTCCCATCTGCAGAGGGCCATGGCCTCCTCCGCGGCCGCGCGGGTGATGCCGGCCTCCTCAAGGAAGGCTTCCGAGGTAAGGGCGTCTGAAAGCGCCTTCCGGATACCGGGAAGTTTTGTTCCTGTCATACGGGACCTCCTCGTAAAGGTGGAGTGATAACGGCAGATTTTTCAGAAAACCAGGCATACTACTGTCTATTATATAATAACCGATTCCGGGAGGAATCGGTTATCTGACGTTGTTATAAGGCTATATCTGATCCCGGCGGGACAGGGTTCTGCGGATGTTCCCGGCAAAAGCTTCGATCCGTCCGCCGATGCCGGGGAGCCGGGCCGCCTGGCCCGCGTCGTTTGCCGTTTCCACCAGGGCAAACCGCGGAGGCAGGTAAAAGGTTTTATTCATGTTCAGCGCCGCGATCAGCTGCTCCGCAACGATATCGCTTCCGGAATAACCGGAGACCACCACGGCAAAGAGGGCCTTGTCATAGAACCGGACCTGGCGGAACAGTGCCGTCAGGCGGTTGATGAAGGCGGTCAGATTCGCGGAGAGTGCGTCATTGTAATTCGCGCAGAGCATCACGATGGCGTCTGCCTCCCGCACTGCCGGATAGACCTCGTCCACCATCACTCCGCCGTAAAAGCAGCTGTTCTTCTCGCCGAAGTGAAGGCAGGTGTGATAGGGACATCCGGCACAGTCATAAAGGGTTCCGTTCCTCAGGCTGATTTCCCGGATCTCCATCTCCGGGAGCAGCTCTGCCGTCCGGTGCCAGAGATCAAGCGTATTGGAGGTCGCACGGATCGAGGCGTGGAGTACCAGGATCTTCGGTGCTTTCTTTTCCGGTGCCGGATCCGTGTTTTTCCCCGGATCCGCTGCAGTGACGCTTCCGGCGTTTCCCAGCAGATGGGCCCCGCTGCCCGCTCCGTCCCCGAAGTTCAGGAGTTCCCGGACCAGGACTGCGGCGCTCTGCCGGTAAGCGTTCTCAACGTCTGTATCGAGATTCTGCGCCACCACCGCAAAATTGGAGAGGGTTCTGGTCCCCTCCACCAGGGGCCTTCCCACGAACGCGCAGCCCGCCGCATTGGCGGTGAACACCAGCTCCCGGGAGACCGCCTTGGTGTACAGATCCGAGGCGCCGTCCGTGATCACGCCCCCCACAAATCCGTCCAGAAGGTCCTGCTCCTGCCGGAGCAGACGGAGAAAACGCATGTACTCCAGGTTCACACCGTCACTGCCGAGGGACACAGCGAACAGAATGGGACGGAACCGTTCTCCGTCCTTTTCCTGCGCACCGGTTCTTCCGGTCCGGCAGTCCCTGAGAAAGGCGCCGGCCTCCTCCGCGGTGCGGAAAAAGCGGGGCCGGAGCCCGTCCAGCGCTGCCGCCAGGACGTCCGCAAGTCTTCTGTTTTCCATTCCCGGCTCCTCCGGAAGGATCACCGGGAATCTCAGCTCCGATTCATGGATCATAAAACCACCCCTTTGCCGCGGTTCAGATGACAGACTTCAGCTTCTCTTCCGCCGCGCGGATCCTCGCGGAAAGGGCTTCCGGAAGAGGCAGGATCTCGGTCTCGAGACCATAAGGCGTATAGCGGTTCTTCACACCCATGAAGGCGCCGCCGAGATAGACGCTGCCGCAGTGCCATTCTCCGCGGAGCATCAAAAGGATGGAAAGAGCGCCCGAGGAAAATGCCGGCGCCACAAAGGGCTTGAAGCCCAGCGCGCGCATCTCCAGATTCGCCGTCACGACACGGTGCGTAAGTTCCGCGGACAGGACATCGTCATAGTGCTCCACCGAATTCGCCACCACCAGCTCTTCCCCGTGGGGGCCGAAGGTCCTCCCCTCGGTCAGGAAGGACGCGAAGCGCGGATCCCGCTTCGCATAGTAGGCGGCGCGGGCGTTCATGACGCCGAGCCCGAAGCCCTGGATCTGCTCCGCCCGGAGACCCTTCCAGTCCAGAACACCGTCCGCATTCCGGTTGCTCTCCAGGAACATGGTCTTTGCCAGCGGGTCCACCGGATCCGAGACCTGGCAGAACATCCCGCCGAAGTTCTTTTCCCGGGCCTGCCGGGCATACATGGCGACGATCTTCCGGTTGTTCTCGAACTGGTACATCCGGACATCCTTGACGCCGGAGCCCACCGGCGGGATCCCCTTGGAAGCCACAAACACCACCACGTCGCAGTCAAAAAGATCCGCCGCGGGGACGGTATGCACTTCCGGAAGGGCGTCATAATCCCAGGGATAGGCGATCTGGTTTTCCTCGAATTCCCACCGCGCGGTGACCTGCTCGGAGAGGTCGCATATCCCGATCTCCGAGATGCAGTCGCCGCCCAGCAGGTGAAGTCCCGTCAGCAGGTTGGAGCCGACATCGCCGATGGCGATAATGTTGACCCGCTTCTTCCCTGCGGGGAGGAAAGAGGGGCCCGGCTTTGTCTCTGCCGCGCCGGGAACCTCCCCCGGAAGCTCCTTCAGGATCTCCCCGAAGCCCTCCTGGGCAATGTTGACCGCTGTCAGCGTTCCGCGGGCAGCGCAGCTTTTCAGCAGCGGATCCTGAAGCACAGCGGCCGCAAGACGGGGATCCGCCTTCTCCGCCGCTGCTTCCAGACGGTTCGCGTCCACCCAGTCCGCGCTCTCTGTCTCCTGTAAAAGAAGTCTCAGATCGTTCACCAGGAAGGACGCGCGGCAGCTGCCCGGCGCCCGTCGGAACAGCCAGACAAGGCACTCCGCTTCCGCCGGCGCCGTCACTTTCTGAAAGGGCAGCTCCTTCTCGGAAGAACAGCACAGTTTTCCGTCGGTCAAATAGTACTGAATCATTTGGGTTCCTTTCCGCGCGCCGGCAGGAAAAAATCTCTTCCGCCCTGCGCATCTTATGAAATCATATGACCTGGCCCGCAGGAAGGGCTGCCGGATCCCCGGCGCGCTTCCTGCGGAAACAGGTCATTGTCGGTCTCTTATGTTCGTCTCAGAGGCTTATCTTCCCGTGTAGCGGTTCGTCGCCGCCCGGGTGTCCACCCTGGTCCGGGCCAGCATATCCAGGTCGTTCTGGAGGTAGACGGATGCAGCCAGATTCGGGTCATAGTTGATGCATTCGCCCCGGTCCGGGCAAAGGGGCAGGTTCACCGCTTCCGAGAGCCGGGACAGGGTCAGGTTCCGTGCGAAGATCGCACGATATTCCTGCTCCAGGATCCGCAGCACGTCCCTCGCGTTCTTCAGGCAGCAGGCCGAGAAGGAGAACAGCGCCTCCGGGTCCGCATCTGAAAGCGGCGGCTGGGTATAGGGCTGGATCAGGTTGATGGAAGGCGCAAGGCCTGCGACCTTCGTCCCCTCTCTCCGCACCGTATCTCCGCCGATAAACGGATAGAGAGTCGATTCCGCAAACCAGTAGCGCATGTTCGGGATGAAATAGACCGAATCTCCCTTCAGGTTCATGGTGGTCAGCGTGTCTCTGCCGTAGCCGGTCATGACGCCCAGGAGGACCAGCCGGACATCGATGCCTTCCTTCTTCAGCATCGGCTCCAGCGTTCCGATCCGGAGTCCGCTGCGGTTGAGGACATCGTCCACCAGAATGACCGGACGCCGGAAGGACCGGATCGCCCTGACCTGGGTCGGCAGCGGCGTGTAGCCCGGGAAGGCTTCGACCGCGTTGCTCTGGAGATCCGGCTCATAGATCCTGTCGGTGTGAAGCGTCTTCGTGACCGTGTTCGGCATCACCTTGCCGCGGATGATCTTTCCGAAGGGCACACACATCAGCTCTCCGAGCTTTCTCGGGACCACCGGCTCCCTTGGCACCTGGTTCAGTGCCGTGATCTTGTCCACCAGCCGGTGGAACAGGAGCGTCGCAGAGACCGGCAGCACCAGCTGGCCGGGATATAACTTCGCCATGCTGTGCTGGAGATCCTCCTGTGCCTTATAAATGGCCTCCAGGACTCTCTCGTTGCTGGAGAAGGGTTCCTTCAGCGCTGTCTCCATATTCTGGAGCAGCATGAGCGGCGCGTGGGTGTCGACAATGAAGAAGGGTGCTCCGGAGTGTACATCTTCCCGGAGGAAGCCCTGGCGAATGACCGCCGAGGTCACCATATTCGGGTAATACTGGTCCTGCGGCAGGTAGACCGCCGTGTCGCATTTCTGCGCGTAAGAGCGGATGATCATCTCTGTCAGCAGAAGCTGCTCCGCATCATGGACGGTGCAGTCCATTCCGACGTAGATGGCGTTGATCAGCAGGATCTTGCTGGAGGTCCTTCTGCGGACGATATCGCAGCGGTTCACGTCATGGAAAACGTCGAAGAGATCGTCCGGGGCGACGAAGCGGTAGCGCGCCGCGCCGATCAGACGGTTGTCCTCCGCGCTGTTCCGGAAGAGAAGCATCCGGTCGTGAGACTTCCGGAGGCAGGCCAGCAGCCGGTCTCCTTCTTCCTCCGTCGAGAGGATGACTTCTCCGATCTCGTCGTACAGCTTCTGGTCCGGCTTCGGCACATCCTCAAAGGCATATGCCCGGGCCTTGACGATGGGCTTGTACTCCGGTTCACGGAGATACAGACCGTTGTTGTAAATATATTCCTCCACCACCGGGTCGATGAGGTTCGAGATATCCCGGTTCCGGTCAATGTTCTCGCGGATCTTCGTGGAGCTGATCTCCTCCAGTTCCTCCGGAAGTTCCAGTTCCACCAGATGTCCGGTGATCGCCTTCATCATTTCCCGGTTGTACTTGGAGTCGATCTCCTCGTCCCCGACGCGCCGGAAGGCAATGTGGTTCATGGCGCGGACTTCACTGCAGACGTCCGGATTCCGATAGAAGGAAGCATGGGCAATTACGTCGCTGCCCACCACCAGATAGACCTCCCGGCCCGGGAACAGCTGCTTCAGATAGGCAAGATCCGTAGGATTTCCCGGATTCAGCGGGATGTCCGCAGGGAACAGGTCAACATGGAACTCATCCGCGACAGACATGTTGACGATCTGACGCCGGACATAGTGAGGCTGGGCTTTCTTGGACCATGCAAACTCATCCACCGACAGGTAGACCTCGAAACCGAGATCCCGGATGATCCGTGCAATGCCCTTGTGGGACAGTGTAAAGGGATCGAAGGTTCCGGGGAAGAACGCCACGCGGGTCCGCATGGACAAGTCGAATGCACCTTCCAGGAGCCTGTATTCGGTGATAAACCGGTACAGGTTCGAGAGGCTGGCCGCCCGGTAAAAATGGGTCAGCTCGCCGCCGCGGTTCTCCACCAGCTGGAACAGGATCTTCCTGCAGGCCAGGGCAAAGATCGACTTTTTCCCCTGACGGCTCAGGATCCTGCTTCCGAACACGCTCTGTCCGATGACCAGCATCGCCTCCTGGCGGACCTTCTCGCGGTAGCTTGCCATGCCGGTCAGAAGCATTCCGACCATCTTTTCCCAGCGGGCTGCCCAGATCTGCTGCTCTTCAGGGAATCTGTCCCGGTAAGCGGTATAGTTCTCCAGCATGATCCCTATGGTGTCCAGCGCCACCGAGACGACCTGGTCGGAGGGGCTTGCCAGCAGTCCCTTCAGAGACTTCAGCATCTCGTCCAGCTGGTCCGCCGGCAGCCAGAGCACAAACTGGCCGAGCCAGAGCGGGATGGAACGGGAGTAGTTCGTCTCGCCGGTCTCCAGTCCGCGGAGCATTTCCACGGCGATCTCGTTTCTCTGGTCCGCAGTCAGCTGCGGCGCGATGCGGATCAGGGCCTGGCCCGCCGTGTTCCGGACCAGCATGAACTGGCCTACCTTGATCATATTGGAGAAATGTGCCGCGATATGCAGCGTGTGGTTCCCCTCACCGTTCTCTGCCTGGTCCGCCAGCAGCTTCAGATTGACTGCTTTCACGATCCAGGGCGTATCCGTCTTCAGATTGTCGAGAGAGATATCCGACACGACATCCCCGCTGTAAAGGATCTTTTTCAGTTCTTCGGTATCCTTTCCGAGATTCGAAAGGATGCGGTACTTCAGGAAGATCTTGGTCATGCTCTCGGAGGCGTCCGCCTTCTCCACATAATCCGCGATTTCCGCACAGACCGGCAGATCCTGCGTGAAGGCCGTGATCTGCTTGAAGGAGCGCCAGGCTGCAGTCCGGACTTCCAGAGTCGGATCTTCGCTCTTTGCCAGTGCAAACTTCACCAGAAACGTGATGTCCTCATCCGTCATCTTCGCAAAAGGCATGATCTCCACGGAATTCAGGAGGACAAAGCTCTCACGGGCTTCCCGCTTCTCCGGTTCCCGGTACCAGTCCATCAGGGCTGCGATGAACATCGGGAAGTCACCCGGCTCCGCTTTCTCCGAAAGGCTCTGGAGCACGTTCTTCAGCTGGGAGCTGATGCGCCGCTGCTGCTGGTCGATGAGACGCTGATCCGGGCAGATGATCATCTCCAGATAATGCTTCCAGATGGAAAGCACCTTCTCCTGGGCGATATCCTTCATCCCCTCCGGACGGCGTTTCCGGTAGCCCGCGTTGAACTGGGCGATGACCTCTCCCATAAGTTCCGCGGACTGGGTCCGGATCTCTCCGTCGCGGTGCATGAACAGCTCATACAGGAAGGACAGAGTCTGCTCCTTCTGGGTATCGTTCGTATAAGTAAAATACTCGCGCAGAATGTTCAGATAGGCCCGGACGTTCTTCCAGTTCTTCTCACTTCGTGCAGACTCCAGGAGTTCGCCGAACTGCCGTTCCGCCGTCATCCGCCGCATGACGTCCACGTTATGCTCGATGGCCATGAAGACCAGGGAGCGGACGATCTGCTCCGGGTTCCGGAGCACCACCTCCGGAAGCACCTCCGGAGGCGCCGGATTCCCGTTCAGGTCTACGTCCACGCCGTTGGCACGCATGTAAGCTTCGAAATCAGAGAGCTTGGAATAGACGAATTTATAGCGCAGTTCCTTCGCGGCATCCACATTGAACATCTTTTTCAGGATGATGCTGAAGGACTCCTCCAGCGAAGAAATCTTGGTGATCTCCTTTCCGTCCTTGCCGCGGCTCTGCTTGACACGGGTGTCGGAATAGATCAGCGTCAGGGATTCCACGGACAGGTTTTCCGGCTCCAGGTCCCAGCTGGAATGGTTCGCCGCGATATGCCCGATGTAGCGCATCTCATGAGTGTCAAACCAGAGCGCCGTATAGTAATAGTGCATGAAGGGGACCTTTTCATTCGGCTTGCAGCCGAACTTTCCGAGGTCGTGTCCCGCAGCGGCGCCGCTCATCAGGGCGAGGTCGATAGGCGCGCCGGCGGCAAGCAGTCCCCGCGCCATGACCATGGAAACATAATGAACGCCGGCAATGTGCTCCAGAGTATTGAACTGGGTCACCTCGGCATTCAGCCGCATCATTTCATAGATGAACTCATCATGCCATGCCTTCTTGAACCGGATGTATTCCTCCCCGGTGTCAAACCTCAGGGCTTCCTCATCGGAAAGAAAACGGAAATCCTTCATCGGCTCAAAAGGCACGCAGGTCCGCTCAAGGTCAAAGAAGAAGCGCAGGATCGTAAGGTAGTAAATGGCGCCGGCGCTGTATCGTTCATACTGTTCCGTAAATTCCTTCTCCGGGTAGAGGATATGGCATACATACTTGTATGTGAATGCCATCCACCCCTCCTCCGGCTCCGGTCCCATCAGCGCCATGGACCAGCGGCAGATATCAAAGAGCTGCTGGCAGGTGTAGCGCTTCCGTATCGGGAAGAGATTCTTCATCTGCGCTTCCCAGTAATCCCTGTTCAGGATCATCATCATCGTCTCGCGCTGGAGTCCTGCCTTGTCCAGGAAATCTCTGGAGGTGAGTTCCGCAACAAGATCGTTATAGACCTGACGAATCTCCTTTTTACTCATTGTTCTGTACCCCGTTCATAATTCTCCGGTTTCCCGCCCGCGGCAGCGGGCAGGAAACCGGTCGTATAGTCATCAGAGTGCGTCCGCGGCATCCTCCGGAAGGAGGTCGTAGGCAAGCCTGTCCACCTGCGGAAGAAGCTCCGCCAGCCGCTTTTTGCAATGGCTGATCAGCACCTCGTTGTCAGGCTCCCGGCGGATGGTCCTGCGCAGCAGACGGGCATAGCCTACAACCTTCGCGCGGTTCAGATGATCCTCCTGTACTGCCGGATCGTCGGTCCCGAGGTACCGGCGCAGAGTTTCCTCAAGGATCACTCCGGCTGTCTCATAACTGACACCGATGAAATCCGTGACATGGCTGTGATCCAGCTCTCCGAATCCCCGGTAAGCAAGGAAAACAGAAGAAAACTCAAAGACCGGATTTCCCACTGCCAGAGTATCCATGTCGATCAGAAGTACCTCGTCATTCTGAAGCATGACATTCTTCGTGTGATAATCCCCGTGGATCATGCGGATGCACTTCGGGACCGCCTGCACCAGGGAATAAAGCTTTTCATACTGGCCGGTCTCCAGATGATCCTTCAGGAAGCGGACCCATTTCAGGGCAACCTCCCGCTGGTCCGGGAGCTGACCGCCCGGCACGTCCGTGCAGTGGATCTTCTTCAGAAGATCCACATACAGGGTGATATAGTATTCCAGCCGTTCCGGTTCTTCCGTAATCAGCTGGGAGAAGGGCTTTGCGTTCAGCAGCTCAAATACAGAGCCGTAAGTGTCCCCGACCCTCACGATATCATAGGGGATGGCTGTCGGGATCCCAAGGATCAGCGCGCGTCTGGCGACATCGCGCTCATGGCGGATATCATCGATGGCGTTCGGATTGAAATAGACCTTCACGATGGTCTCCGGGTCAGTCCTGTAGACCTTTCCGTTGGAGCCCCGGCCTATGACGTCACAGCCCTCGACCGAGAGTTCGCGGTAGGCTTTTTCCACCGTCATCATCTCCGTAAAGCCGGTCATCTCGAAGATGTCATAGACTTCCGCAGAAACATTGGTGATGCAGAGATCCTTGTCTTCCTTCCGGAGACGGAGGATCACGCGGAGTCCCGCGCTGGAAATATACTCAAGGCCCTGACAGTCGAGCACCGCCGAAAGCCCCGGATTTTCCCTCCGGAGCTTTATGACTTCATCTTCGACCGATCTCGCGTTCCCGGAGTCAATACGCCCCCGAAGCGAGATGATCAGCCTGCCTTTTTCTGCCTTTCCGGAAACCTGTTCCATACTCTGCTCTCTCCTCAGATTTTGGAGACCGGCATCATGTCAGTGAAACCGGTCATGTCAAAGATCTCGTAGACTTCCGGGATGACATTGACGATGCTGGCCTCGGGATCCGCTTTGCGGAGCCGGAGGATCATCCGGAGACCCGCACTGGAAATATACTGAAGCTCCCGGCAGTCCAGAACGACCGGGGTGCCCGGTGCCTCGGCGCGGAGCGCGTTCAGTGCCTCCTCCGTCTCTGCCGCGTTCGTGGAATCCACACGTCCTTCGAGGCTGATGAACAGCTTCCCTTCTGCAGTTCTTCCGCTGACCTTTGCCATTTTGATTTCCTCCGTTTTTCCTTCAAGTTCGGTAATCTTAAAGACTCTTTTTACCAGTTCGTAGTATTCCTTCCATGCCGGATAATCACTGAGTTCCGGCCTCAACAGTTCCGCAATGGTCGAATAATACCAGTACTGAAGGCTTGAATCCTTCATATTAAAAGCCTGCCACAGGTTCGCGCCCTCCAGGTCCCAGCTCCGGTAGAAGGAGCGCATGTTGGAGAGTTTGTCCCCGAGCCACAGCATTTTGACATCCTTGCTGCTGTTCCGCAGTTCCTCCAGGGACTCTTCCTTCCGGATCCGCCAGGTATCTCCCGGCGGGAGTTCCTCGCGTTTGTTTTCCGTCTCGGAAGCCACAAGCCTCGCGACCCGGTCGCCGAACCTCTCCCGCACTTCCTCGATCGTCGTGTTCGTGTCCTCCACGACATCATGCAGGAGCGCCGCTGCCAGGATCTCCTGGTCATTCGTCATGGTCCCGACGATCACTGCCGCCTCCATGGGGTGCAGAAGATACGGGATCCCGGCGTTTTTTTTCCGCACCATCCCGTGATGCCGCTCCAGAGCAAACATCAGGGCATCATCAAACAGACTCACGTCCCCCTCCTTATATGCCTCAGCCGAATTTCTTCTTCATCGTCACGATGTTCCGGCCGTCCCGGCGTTCATACGTCATGCTGTCCATCGTCTTCTTGACGAGGTAGATGCCGAGGCCGCCGATCTTCCGCTTCTCCGCGGAGAGCGTCACGTCCGGGTCTTTCTTCGCCAGCGGATCATAGGGGATCCCGCTGTCGATCAGCACCAGCGTCAGTTCTCTTTCCGCCTCGTCGAATTCGACGCGGAGCTCCATCTCCCCGGTCTTCGGCGTGTAGGCATAGTTGGCGATGTTGATGTACATCTCCTCCAGCGCAAGATCGATCTGCAGCCGGATCTTGAGCGGACAGTCCTTCTCATCCAGGATCTCGTCCAGGAAAGCCGTGACCGTCTCAAGATTCTCCTTTGTTGCCGCTACCCTTATCTTCTTAAAGATATCTGCCATAACCAGTCCCCCCAAGGACTATAGGTTGCCGAGCCCCTTCTCTGCTGTCATACCAGGCCGAAATGCTTCAGCGCATTTTCGATTCCGTTCTCATCTACCGAATCCGTAACATAATCCGCTGCCGCCTTGACCGCATCGCCTGCGTTGCCCATCGCGACACCGATCCCGGCATATTTCAGCATTTCGATATCATTTTCTCCGTCCCCGAAGGCCATGATCTCGGAACGGTCCAGGCCCTGCTCTTCAATGAACTGGGCGATCCCTGCCGCTTTCCCGCTGCCGCGGGCGACGATGTCGATGCCGGTGGGATTCCAGCTCGTGATGGAACATTCATCCAGGATCTCATCCAGGACCTTACGTTCATGATCCTGGACAAAGGCAATGCACTGGTATATTTTCTCTCCGTCGTAATCACTGACGGTTCCGACGTCCGGGATCGTGCCATGGGTGCTGGCCTGGGTCTCGACGACAACATCGTCCACATAATTGATGTATCGTTTGTCCGATGAGATCATCACAAAGGGGATCTTCTTTGCCCGGAAGATCCCGGAAAGGACTTCGACCTCGTCCGCGCTGATGGGCGTGCCCGCATAGGCTTTTTTATTCTCATCCAGGATGAGATTCCCGTTCAGTGTGAGGTATCCGTCGAAGGGGATCTCCATCACCGGGAGCTTGGAAAGTTCGATCATGTGCCTTCCTGTGGCGATGAAGATCTTGATTCCTTTTTTCCGGATTCTCCGGAGTGCGCGCCGGGTGCTGATCGGGACCTTTCCCTGTTTCTGGGACAGCAGCGTCCCGTCCACATCAAAAAAGACCGCTTTAATCATTCGGATTCCTCCCCCCCCCCAAAATCTTTTACATCAGCTATTGTACACGAAACAGTGCCGAGTTTCACCTGTCAAGTTCAGATTTGACAAATTGTTTTCGTTCTGCTATCTTCTTTATATCATATGACTGACGGAAAAACGGGAGCACCCGCGTGAAGTATGATCTTAGTAAGCCGACCGTCTGGGCGAGATTCCCGGACTGTCGGTTTTTGTTTCCCTGAACGGAGGAAAAGACTCCCCTGCGGATCTGATCTTCCGTGCAGGAACAGGCAGAACGGAAAAGTATTTCTGAAAATGAAACTGTAGTTCTATCAAGGAGGAAACCATGGAATATAAGTCTGACATCGAGATCGCGCAGTCTGTCACCCCGAAAAAGATCACCGAGATCGCCGCAAAAGCGGGAATCGACGAAAAGTACCTGGAACTGTACGGAAACTACAAGGCGAAGATCGACTATAAGCTTCTGAAGGAGAACAAGAATCCTGACGGAAAGCTGATCTTAGTCACCGCCATCACCCCGACTCCGGCCGGCGAAGGCAAGACCACCACTTCCATCGGTCTTGCGGACGGTCTCCGGAAGATCGGAAAGAACTCCATCCTCGCCCTCCGCGAACCGTCCCTGGGGCCGGTCTTCGGCGTCAAGGGCGGTGCTGCCGGCGGCGGCTGGGCGCAGGTCATTCCGATGGAGGACATCAACCTCCACTTCACCGGTGACTTCCACGCCATCGGTGCCGCAAACAACCTGATCGCGGCCATGCTGGACAACCACATCTTCCAGAGCAACTCTCTCCGCATCGACCCGAAGCGCGTCACCTGGAAGCGTGCGGTGGATATGAACGACCGCCAGCTCCGCTCCATCGTCGGAGGCCTCGGCGTACGCACGAACGGCGTGGCCCGTGAGGACGGCTATGACATCACCGTCGCTTCCGAGATCATGGCGACCCTCTGCCTCTCCTCTTCCATCACGGATCTGAAGGAGCGCCTTGCACGGACCATCGTCGGCTACACCTACGACAATGAGCCGGTGACTGTGGGTGACCTGAAGGCCACCGGCGCGGCGGCAGCCCTTCTGAAGGATGCCATCAAGCCGAACCTGGTCCAGACCCTGGAAGGCACGCCGGCATTTGTCCACGGCGGCCCCTTCGCCAACATCGCCCACGGCTGCAACTCCGTCATGGCTACCCGCATGGCGATGAAGCTCGGCGACTACTGCGTCACGGAGGCCGGCTTCGGCGGCGACCTGGGCGCAGAGAAATTCCTTGACATCAAGTGCCGCATGGCAGGTCTCCGCCCGGACGCCTGCGTGGTCGTCGCAACGGTCCGCGCGCTGAAGCATCACGGCGGCGTCGCCAAGGCAGATCTCGGCCAGGAGAATCTGGAGGCGCTGGAGAAGGGCCTTCCGAACCTGCTCCGCCATGTGGAGAACATGACCCAGGTCTACGGCCTTCCGACTGTCGTGGCCATCAACCGCTTCCCCACCGATTCCGAGGCAGAGCTGGAGCTGGTCCGCAGCAAGTGCGCGGAGCTCGGCGTGAACGTGGCCCTCTCCGAGGTCTGGGGCAAGGGCGGCGACGGCGGCGTCGAGCTGGCAAAGGAAGTCGTCCGTCTCTGTGACCATCCGGAAGACAACCACTTCAGCTTCTCCTATGAGCTGGACCGCTCCATCGAGGAAAAGCTGAACGATATCGTGACCCGTATCTATCACGGAAAGCGCGTCGTCCTGACCGCCCAGGCAAAGAAGCAGGCAGCACGCCTCACCGAGCTGGGCTACGCCGGCTGCCCGATCTGCGTCGCGAAGACCCAGTATTCCTTCTCCGACGACCAGAAGCTTCTGGGCGCGCCGGATGACTTCGAGGTCACGGTCCGCAACCTGAAGATCTCCGCCGGCGCAGGCTTCATCGTCGCGCTGACCGGCGACATCATGACCATGCCGGGCCTGCCGAAGTCCCCCGCCGCAGAGCGCATCGACATCGATGAGAACGGAGTTATCTCCGGACTGTTCTGAGCCGGTTAACGCCCTGTCTCATTATGCTCCGGCAGTGCTGCCCGGACCGGAAGAACCGGTCTCAGGCTCCCCTGAAAACGCCGTATTTTCACATGCTGAAGCAAAGGTCCGTAAGACCTGAAAAACCCCTGCCATCGAGGCAGGGGTTTTTAGCTTTCTCCTGATATGACCGGAATCAGGACTTCGGGACTGCCGGCGTCCAGTAATGCTGATCGTAGATGTCGGTGAAACGGTACAGGATCAGCGGCTTGCTGTCCAGATAAGTGTTGCTGATCTCCATGTTGTCAGTGACTGTCATCTGTTTGCCGAGCATGTAGCTGTCCCGGAATTCTCCGTCATAACTGTAGAAATCGCAGAGGAAATCCAGCTTGTCGCCGGGAACCAGCTCCGTGAGGCCTCTCGCGACGGTCTCTGTGTCCGCCGGATCGTAAGCCGGACGGGCGCCGGCGATATAGCCGTATGGATTCTCGTTGTCGAAGATCAGGATCAGCTGGACATTCTCACCGTTCAGCTTCGCCGGGACATAGCCGGTGATCGTGTAGTCGTCTCCGATCTCGGTGGTATCCAGGTGATAGTAAGCCACCGGCTGACCGTTGATGGAAAGCCAGGTGCCGTCCTCGTCCGCGATCAGTTCCCCGTGCTCTCCGAAGGAGTACAGGTTGTCGAGGCCCATATCCACATATCCTTCGCCGTCGTCCACGAAAACGTTCTGGTCTACGGCGCTGACCAGGCTCCACTGGTCCTCGCTGAGGGTGACGGCATGCTTTCCTTCCGCCGTCTCCTCCCACACCAGCTGCCCTGCGTCGAAGCGGTTGTCCGCGATGTAGGCTGCGGTGTCTTCCATGCTGAGGGAACGTCCGAAGAAGCTGCCGGCGCTGCCGGAATCAAATCCGCTGATACCGCTGCTGCCGCCGCCGAGGAAGGCGTTCAGGAGTTCCGCCAGGGCTTCCGCGCTGTCATAGCTGCCGGCGGAGGAACCGCCGGAACTGCTGCCGCCGTAAGATCCTGAGCCGCCCGAGCTGCCGCCATAGGAGCCGCCGGAGCTGCCATAGTTTCCGAACAGCGACGGGAACGGACTGGAAGAACCGCCGGTGGAAATCTGCCCGGACATCTGGAGGCTCGCGAAGTCACGGATGCAGTCCGCGTAGGAGTCATCCAGACCGATGGCCTCGTAGGTCTTCAGCGCCGCGTTGACTGTGGAGGTCTTCTTCAGCGGGAAATAGATGGAAAGGCCGTAGGCGTTCGTCATGTTGGAGGAGGTCTTGTTGTACTTGACCGCGCTCATAAGGGTCTCAGCCAGCTTCTTTCCTTCCTCCGTCCCCACATTCCTCGCGAAGTGGACGAGGTCGATCTGGTCGATTCTTGTGGACTGGGCGAACTCGCGGGTATTGCTTCTCGCCACGGAGACATCCCGGTACTCGCTGTTGTTGATCTTCTCCTGAGTGCTCTTTGAGAAAGCACTGAAGTCTGCGCCCAGGGTCTGACCCAGCTCCGCGAGGTTCGTCAGGGACAGCGTCGTCTGCTGGCCGCGGCACTGGGTCGCACAGGTGGAGACAAAGTCGTCGATGATCTGCTTTCCGATGTCCAGGGTGTCCATGGAGGTGTTCTTCGAGAGGGCGTTCAGCCAGTTGGTGTAATACCAGCCGATGCCGGGCTCGGTCTCCTCGGACGCGATCATATAGTCCGCGTACTGATTCATCACCAGTGCGGTTTCTGCGGTCGCCATCAGGCAGGCGTCAAAGCCGATAAAATCGTACTTCAGTCCGCCGTCCTTCAGGGCCTTGTTGATGCCGGAAAGATTCATGGAACCGCTGGACTTGTACTTCTCATCATAGCCGTAGCCCGAGATGGAGCCGCCGCCGTGGTCCCAGAAGATCAGCATGTTGCGGTCCGCAGGATAATTCGAAGCGCACCACCTGATGAAGCCGGACAGAGTCGCCGGGTCTGTCATGGGCTTCGCATTTTCCTCAGCGAGCTTCTGCAGACCGCCCTTCTCCACCTTGTAGATCTGGTTCCGTGAAGAACTGACAACATTGTTCTTCCACTGCCGGCATCCGCCGGTATAGACGAGAAGATTCACCTTGTCGGAGATGTTCGCCTTGGTCATCTCCACCAGGTCGTTGGTCGCCATTCCGTTTCTGGACTCCAGATCGGTGCCGCACATGTAGACCATGAGGGTGACGACATCACTCCCGTTCCCCTTCGGAGTCACATAGTGGGCTCTCGCCTTCGGGGACTCGTTCCGGTTCAGGGTCCCTGCGTTGGAATTGCCGGACCACCCTGTGGAGGAACTTCCGGTGTTCGCGAACATGTCGTAAAGGCTGCCATAACCGCCGTATCCGCCGGAGCTGCTGTGGGAGCTGCTTCCGGAAGATCCTCCGGAAGTGCTGCCGCCGGATGAACCGCCGGAGCCGCCCAGCAGGTCTGAAAGATCCCCGCCGGCGGACTGGGTCTGCGCAGCCTGGGTCTGGGGTGCCTGGGTCTGGTACGCCTGAGTCTGGCCGGTGCCGGAGCCTCCTCCGCCGCCCAGCAGTCCGCCGAGACTGCCTCCGCCGCCGAGAAGCGCGATCAGCAGGATCACGATAAACGGAAGGCCTCCGCCTCCGCTCCGCTTTCCGCCGCCGGAACTGCCGGAACCACCGGGATCGCCGCCAAACGCGGAGCCGCTGCCTACCGGCCCGGTTCCCTGGCCTTCACCCCGGCGGTGGACGCCCGCGCCGGGCCCGGTCACATGTTTTTCTCTTGCCCTTGGTCTGTTGTCTGGCATAGTAAATACTCCTTTTTCAAAAATCTGAAAAACGAAAAACTCTTCCCCGTCATTATAACACAGAAACGGTTTCAGGAAGTTTTCCTGAAACCGTTTCTGTTTCGCCGGCAGACTTATGCTTTGCTGTCTGTGTTCTCTTTTCCGACGGCGTTCTTTCCGATCATAACGCCGTTCTTCTGGGAAACATACATCAGGTACACCACCACCAGCATCATGATGACGCCGATCAGCAGGGACACGACCGGATTCTTGACAAAGCCGGCCACGATGTAGGTGACAAAGGAAACAGCAGCCGCCGTCATGGCGTAAGGCATCTGGGTGGAAACATGGGCGATGTGGTCACACTGCGCACCTGCAGAGGACATGATCGTCGTGTCGGAGATCGGGGAGCAGTGGTCGCCGCAGACCGCGCCTGCCATGCAGGCAGAGACGCAGATGATAGCCAGCGGATTTCCGCTCTCCAGCGGGAATACCTTCAGGGTGATGGGGATCAGGATGCCGAATGTGCCCCAGGAAGTTCCGGTGGCAAACGCCAGGCCGCAGGCAATCAGGAAGATGATCGCCGGCAGGAAGTTCAGAAGACTTCCGGCGCTGTTCTCAACGACTGCCGCGACATACTCTGCAGCGCCCAGGGAATCCGTCATGCCCTTCAGCGTCCATGCAAGGCAGAGGATCGTGATGGCCGGGACCATGGCCCGGAAGCCTTCAACGATGCAGCTCATGCAGCCATGGAACTTCAGCACACCGCGGATGATGTAGAAAGCGATGGTGATGAACATGGCCACGAAGGAGCCCAGCACCAGGCCGACGGAAGCATCGCTGTTCGCGAAGGAATCCACAAAGGACTCGCCGCTGAAGAATCCGCCGGTGTAGATCATGCCGATGACGCAGCTGATGATCAGGGAGACGATCGGGAAGACCAGATCCACGACTGCGCCCTTGCCTTCGACCTTATCGTCGGAGTCGGCAGTCACCGGCGCGACGGTAAAGATGTCGCCGTTCTTCGCGTTCATCTCATGCAATGCCATGGGGCCGTACTCGATCTTCATGATAGTCATGGAGACCATCATGATGATGGTGAGCAGTGCATAGTAGTTGTACGGAATCGCGTTGATGAACAGCATCAGGCCGTTCGTCCCCTCCGGTGCGAAGCCGGAAACTGCCGCCGCCCAGGAAGAAATGGGGGCGATGATGCAGACCGGTGCTGCCGTCGCGTCGATCAGGTAGGCCAGCTTCGCGCGGGACACGTTCTCGCGGTCCGTGACCGGGCGCATGACGCTTCCCACGGTCAGGCAGTTGAAATAGTCGTCGATGAAGATCAGGCAGCCGAGAAGGATGGTAGCCAGCTGTACACCGACGCGGGACTTGATGTGGGTGGAAGCCCACTTACCGAAGGCAGCGGATCCGCCGGCCTTGTTCATCAGACATACCATGATGCCGAGGAAGACCAGGAAGATCAGGATTCCGACGTTGTAGGCGTCGGAGAGCTGCGCGATCAGTCCTTCGTTGAAGATGTGGACCAGCGTTCCCTCAAAGTTGAAGCCGGAGTAGAACAGGCCGCCGACCAGAATTCCGATGAACAGCGAACTGTAGACCTCCTTGGTGATCAGCGCCAGCGCGATCGCGACGATCGGCGGCACCAGTGCCCAGAATGTTGCGTACATAACTTAAAAACCCCCCTGTATTGTTTTTCCCGGACTCCTCCGGATGTCCTGAAAAGGACACTCCCGGACTCCTCCGGATGTCCGAAAACGGACCGCTCAGCCTTCCGGCTGAACAGATAGTACTATCTTGCACCTAATCCGGAAAAAATGGAAGTACAAAATCGCCGGAATGATCAGTCTTTTTGGATTCACATGGACATTATGTCCTGTCACTTGTAAATTTCCGAACGATCAGAAGTGCTGACAGCTGTATGCTGTCTTCCGGTATCCTGACGGCGCGGACAATGCTGTCAGCACGCCGTTTACCTGACAGTTCTCTCTCAGCAGCCTCAGGATCTTCTCTCCGGCCGCCTTTCGTTCCGGCGTCGTGCACTGGTTCAGCACAGCCAGATAAGGCCGGTCCCCGACATTCTTCCGGGTGCCCTGCTCCGAGACAAGGATCGCGGCAACCACCTCAGCGGTCACAGTCTGGCCCGCTGCCCCTTCCTGCCGTCCGGCTTTCTCTTCCTGCTTTACTTTACCCCCCGGCAAATCACAAAGCTCAGGCACTGATTCCGCAAGCTCTGCCCGGAAACAGACTTCCCGGAGCGTTTTCCCGATACAGGACAGTCCGGCAACGCCGAGGACCGCTGTAGTCTCCGGGCGGATCACCGGCTCATGAGAAGCCGGAAGCTTCAACGGCAGGTGCCGGGCTCCGTCAGCTTCGATCAGGACCACATCCGCCGCGGCCAGGGCTTCCCGAAACTCTTTTTCCGGCAGCGGTCCCAGCTTCCTCAAAAGCCGGTCCGCATTGGGCGGGTATTCTTCTGTCAGCGTACCAGCCACCGCATATCTGCCGGCTTCCCACTCTTTTTTTACAGAAGGAAAATCCGCACACCAGCCGCAGTGATCCGGCACCAGGATCTTTGTCGTTGTCGTCACTAAAACCCGGGGGGCCGCCGCATCGTTTTCCGGCACGCCATGCTTCTCCTTGCCATTATCCGGCATGCCGCCCATCGGTTCGAGACCAAAAAGGCGCAGGTCTCCGTTCCCCCGGAGAAACATCTCTGCGAGGGTATACAGGAGCGAGGTCTTTCCCCCGGCTCCCACGATCGAGATCACCTGCGTCTTTTTATTGTTCATGGCTTCTTTTGAGCACGGCAGTGCCTGCAGCATTTTTACCTTGGTCGGAGAAGACTCCCACCTCTATCGGATTCAGCGGTTTAAAAGCTCCGCGCAGAGGATCTCCAGCACACTTCCGCCGATGCTCCGCGATTTGTCCGAAATAGTAAAGCAGTTCTTCTGTTCTTCTTTCCTGGGGTCGATGTCGGCGATCTTCAGGCCTTTCTTCACCGGGTATCCGTCCCGGATCAGGCCGCGGAGAACGCCGGAAAGGGACGCCGGGACCGGGACCCGCATTCCGTCCTGATCTCCGTTTCCGGTCATTTTTCCGTTTTCAGCCGGCTCCCGTCTCTCGATCTCCGCGATGATTTCTCCCACCGTCACCAGGTCGCCGATCCGGTGAATCGCCCGGAGTGTTCCGGAAGCCGGCGCATGAATGACACGCTCCGCGCCGTATCCGCCGATCAGGCCCGGGACCCCGGTGTTCGGAATCGCCTGACCTTCCCGGATGATCCTCCCGAGCTGATGTCCGCGCTTCGTCTCCACGACATAATCCACGTCCTCGCCCGCTGTGAAGCCCGGCCCCAGCGCCACGGTGAGGGGCGCCATGCCGCGGTGCGTCCCGAGGTTCCGTTTCGCAAGGATCGCATCGATCACAGCGGCCGGCCTCAGACGGGCGATGCATTCTCCGGCCGGGTCCGCCAGCACCGGGATCTGTCCGGCATCGATCACACGGTCTGCTTCTTCGGCGGTCCGGATCAGGACTGCCGTCATGTCCTCGACCTGTGCTGTTCCCTGGAACACCGCTTCGCTGACTGCCACCGCCCGGCGGATGGCAGCGGGATTTTCTGCCTCCAGCACAAGAAGCCGGAAGCCGCTCTTCCACAGCCGGTAAATGGTCCCGGTGGCCAGGTCTCCGCCTCCGCGGATGATGATCAGCCCGTCATAGATCATTTTTCTGTTCCTTTCCGCGCAGAAAAACTTCTGTAAATCATCCCTCGATGCCGGTGACGGTATAATCCTTGTCCTCGACAGCCTTCTTCAGCACGTCGTCCGCCACGTCTGAGGACAGGGTGACGACTGCGGTGCCTGCCTCGTGGCTGACCTGCGCGCTCTCGACACCGTCCAGCTTCTCCAGCGCCTTCTTCACGGTCGCCTCGCAGTGCATGCACATCATTCCTTCGATCTTCATTGTCTTCGTCATTTCATTTCCTTTCCCGCCGTTCCCGGCGTCAGCATGATCATTACCGTTTTCTCCCGCTTCCGGTTCTGAGGTTCCAAGCAGCTTTCCTTCACTGTTCGTCTGCACCGGATGCTTCAGCGGCCTGTCCTTCGAGGCGTCGTGCACCTTCAGGAGATTCAGACGCAGCGCATTCGTCACCACACAGAAGCTTGAGAGACTCATGGCCGCAGCGCCCAGCATCGGGTTCATGGTGATACCGAAAAGATGAACATAGGCACCCGCCGCCGTCGGGATCAGCAGCGTGTTGTAGATCAGCGCCCAGAAAAGGTTCTCAAGAATGTTCTTATAGGTGGCGCGGGAAAGCCGCACCGCGCCGGAGACATCCGAAAGCCGGCTCTTCATCAGGACCACGTCCGCCGCATCGATGGCCACGTCCGTGCCTGCGCCGATGGCAATTCCGATGTCGGCCCGGGTCAGGGCCGGCGCGTCGTTGATGCCGTCGCCCACCATCGCCACCTTGCCGTGCTCCTGCAGCTTGCGGATCACAGCTTCCTTGCCGTCCGGAAGCACACCCGCGATCACCTCGCTCACGCCTGCCTGGCGGCCGATGGCCTCTGCCGTCCGCCGGTTGTCGCCGGTCAGCATGACCACATGGATGCCCATGTTCCGAAGTTCACGGATCGCCGCCGCGCTGTCCTCCTTCATGGTGTCCGCCACCGCGATGATGCCGAGAAGCTTCTCATCCGCCGCGAAGAAGAGGGGCGTCTTTCCTTCCTCCGCCAGCTTTTCCGATGCCTCCCGGATCTCCGCGGAAACCGGAACCACTGTGGAGATGAATTTCAGATTTCCACCGGTCAGCGTCACCGGCTTTTCCCGGGGGCCTTCCGGATCCGCAGGCCCGGCCGCGGCGTCCGCCGCCAGCACAGCCTTCAGGCCGTTGCCCGGCAGGGCCGTGAATTCCGTGACCTCCAGAGCCGCGATTTTTCCGGCCCTTCCGTACTCCGTCACGGCCCGGGCCAGCGGGTGCTCGCTCTTCTGTTCCAGGGAGAAGGCCAGCCGCATGAGCTCTTCCTCCGTGACGCCGCCTGCCGGTACCACGTCTGTGACCACCGGTGTTCCGTTCGTGATGGTGCCGGTCTTGTCCAGCGCCACGATCTGCACATTTCCGGTCTCCTGCAGCGCTTCCGCGTTCTTGAAGAGAATCCCGTTCTTCGCGCCCACGCCGTTGCCCACCATAATGGCCACCGGCGTCGCCAGGCCCAGGGCGCAGGGGCAGCTGACCACCAGGACCGTGATGGCCCGGGCCAGGGACCAGCCGAGGGGCGCGCCCGCCAGAAGCTTCCAGATCACAAAGGTCACGAGGGCGATGCCGATGACCACCGGGACAAACACGCCCGAGATCCGGTCCGCAAGCCTTGCCACCGGGGCCTTCGTCGCGGCAGCGTCGCTGACCATCTTAATGATCTGGGACAGCGTCGTGTCCTCGCCGATGCGCGAGGCCTCGCACTTCAGGAAGCCGGACTGGTTCAGGGTCGCGGAGCTTACCTCGCTTCCCGGCTCCTTATCCACCGGGATGCTCTCCCCCGTCAGCGCCGATTCATTCACCGCGCTGGTACCCTCGAGGACGATGCCGTCCACCGGGATATTTTCGCCGGGGCGCACCACAAAGATGTCGCCCTTCCGCACCTCGTCGATGGGGACTACGACCTCCTGTCCGTCCCGGACCAGGGTCGCTGTCTTCGGCGCCAGTTTCATGAGACTCTTCAGCGCGCTGGTGGTCTTTCCCTTGGAATAGGCCTCCAGCATCTTTCCCACCGTGATCAGCGCCAGGATCATCGCCGAAGATTCAAAGTAGAACTCCATCATGTATTCCGTGACCGCCGCAGTGTTTCCGTCGGCCGCTGCCCGGGTCATGAGGAACAGGATCACCGTGGAATAGACGAAGCCTGCCATGGAACCGAGGGCGATCAACGTGTCCATGTTCGGCGCCCCGTGGAACAGGGACCGGAACCCGCTGGTGAAGAACTTCTGGTTGATGATCATGACGATGGCCGCCAGCACCATCTGGATGAGTCCCATCGCCACATGGTTTCCTTCAAAGAACGCCGGCAGAGGCAACCCGAACATCATGTGCCCCATGGAAAAATACATGAGGATGAACAGGAATCCCAGCGACAGGATCAGGCGGCGCCGGAGCTTCGGCGTCTCATGATCCTTCAGCGCTTCCTCCTCCGCCGCAAGCTTCGCGGAAATACCGGCGGAACCGCCCCGGTCCGGGGCGGCATTCTTGAGAGATGCCCCGTAGCCCGCGTCCGTGACCGCGCGGATGATGTCCTCCGGCGCTGCGGTCCCTTCCACGCCCATGGAGTTCGTGAGCAGGCTTACCGAGCAGCCCGTCACGCCTTCGACCTTGCTCACGGCCTTCTCGACCCGGGCCTGACACGCCGCGCAGCTCATGCCTGTTACTGTGTACTGTTCCATTAACTGTCCTTCTTTCTATATCCTTTGCATCAGGGAAATCCGGGGTGCGGTTACTGCACTGCCGCCGGCTCCGCCGCTTTCGCGTTCATGATCAGCATCTGCAGACGGTTCTCGATGTTCGCTGTGCTGATGTCGGGATCATAGTCCAGAGCCAGGATCTGGACATCCGGGTAGAGTTCCCGGAGCTTCTTCATGATGCCGCGGCCCACCACGTGGTTCGGCAGACAGCCGAAAGGCTGGAGGATCAGGAAATTCCTGCACCCCTCCGCCGCATTGTGCAGGATCTCGCCCGGGATCAGCACGCCCTCGCCCGCGTCGAAGGTATGATGGATCACCTTGTCGCTGACCTTCACCAGATCTTCCATGCGGGTCGCCTTCTCATAGAGCGGGTGCTCACAGGCGATCCGGTCGCACATGTCGTGGGCCAGGTCGAAGATCCGGTTCTCCACCGCGAACATCCCCTTCTCGGTGAGTTTTTTCTTCAGGTGGTACTCCCGGTTCTGGGCGTCCTTAAAGAAGTAAGTCTTCCGGATGACATCCGTCATCCGCGCCTCGATGATCTCCATCCCGTTGTCCTCGAGATAACGCTCGATCTCGCGGTTCGCGCCGGGATGGAAGTTCAGGAGATACTCTCCCACGATCAGGACCCGGGGCTTCAGGACAGAGCGGTCATAGCGCACCGTCTTCATGATCTGGATGGCCCGGCGGAATCCCTTGTGCATGCCGCGGATGCCGTCCTCCTCCAGGCCGTGGATGATATAGTCCATCCCGCGCTCGAAGGCCTTGTCCGCGCTGCCCTTGAAGATCTCATAGGGGCGGATCTTCCGGAGAAGCTCCTCCATGGCGTCGATCACCGGCATCGCGAAGGCGATCCGGGAAGCGCCGTCCAGATTCATCTTGTAGCCCGGATGCAGGTTCCGGGCATCCTCCATATCGTTGGTGATGATCGGGACCTGGGGATATCCCGCATCGTCCAGGGCCTTCCGGAGCAGCGCGCCGTAGTGGGTCAGGCGGCAGTCGCCGATATACTTGCCCATGGCCACCGCCGTGCGGTCAGGGTCATAGGCGCCGCTCTCCAGGGCAGCCAGGGCTTCTCCGATCACGATCTGGGCCGGGAAACAGATGTCGTTGTGCACGAACCGCTTCCCGAGGCGGATCGCCTCTTCGCGGCCGATATCCATGGAAACGGCACGGAGTCCCTGGGCCTTGAAGGCTGCCGACATGACGCGGCAGAAGGCATGGCTGGTGTTGGGGACCAGCACCACCCGCTCTTTGTCTTCCTTCGTAAACTTCACCGGGTAGGGATCCGGAAGCCGATGTACCTGCCGCGCAGCTGCCGCCATCCGGGCGCGGTTCATGTCGATGGTCTCCACGAAGGAGCGCACGCGGATGCGCAGCGGTCCCTGGACATCGCTCTCGTCCAGCTTCAGGACCAGCGGTGCCTTGCCCGAGATCTCCTTCATCAGGCGGATGATCTCATCGGAGAGATAGGCGTCATGACCGCAGCCGAAGCTCACCACCTGGACATATTCCAGCCAGTCGTTCTCCGCCGCGAGGATCGCCGAGGAAAGCATCCGGGCGTGGAAATTGTTGACGACGTCGATGCGGCACCGGGAAAGATCCACCGCGTTCGCCTCCGGCAGGGAGTCGGCAGTCAGGACAGGGATCCCTGACCGGGTGAACATCTCCGGGAGGTCGTGATTCACCAGAGCGTCATTCTGGTAAGGCCGGGAAGCAAGCACCACCGCGTACCTTCCCTCCCGCTTCACCTGGCTGATCACCTGGGCGGCAGCCGCCTTCAGGGTGCTTCGGAACTGGCGCATGGCGTCGTCGCCCGCGGTGATGGCTTTCCGCACCTCCGGCGCAGAGATCCGGAAGCGCTTCTTCATCCAGGCACAGAGCTGGACATCCCTGTCCGCATCCGTATACCAGTGGAACAGGGGTGCGTCAAAGGGAATTCCGAAGCGCTCCTTCGGATCGTCCGAGTTCCGGACGACAATGGGATATCCCTTCACTACGGCGCACATGGATTCGCTGGTCTTTTCCGTGTTTTCCGTCGGGACCACCGTCACCAACGGCATGAAGATCCGGTCCACACCCATCTTCGCCAGGGCGCGCAGATGCCCGTGCACCAGCTTTGCCGGGAAACAGACCGTGTCGGAGGTGACTGCCTGCAGGCCGTCCTCGTAGATCTTCCGGGTACTCATCGGGGACATCTTCACCCGGAACCCGAGATACCGGAAAAAGGTCGTCCAGAAGGGCATGTTGTCCCAGAAGGCAAGGACCCGCGGAAGGCCGATGACCGGCGCCCTGCGGCGCTTCGGCTCCGGAACGGGATACTCCCGGAACAGAAGCTGCTCCCTCAGCCGGAACAGGTTCGGGACGGACTTCATGTCCGCTTCTTTTTCCTTCACCTGCTTCCGCACTGCCTCGTCCTTCGGGTTTCCGAGAATCTCTCCCCGCTCGCAGCGGTTGTTGGTGATCCAGGTGCTCCCGTTGGAGAAGCGGACGATAGTCCTGCGGCAGTGATTTCCGCAGAAGGGGCAGGGAGAGTTCGCGTTCTGAGTGTAGGAGAAATCATCCAGCGAATCGAGCCCCGGAAATGTTTTCTTCAGCGTGCCGGCATCGTACGCTTCCTTTGTGAGAAGGGCTGCGCCGATGGCGCCCATGATGCCGGGATAAGGCGCGCGGACCACCTCATGGCCCACATACTGCTCCAGCGCCCTGAGAACCGCGTCGTTCTCAAAGGTGCCGCCCTGGACCACGATCCGGCTTCCCAGGGAGTTCAGATTCGAAACGCGGATGACCTTGGTAAACACGTTTTCGATGATGGAACGGCAGAGACCCGCCATAATGTCGCCCGGCAGCTTCCCGTTCCGCTGTTCCGTGATGATGCTGGAATTCATGAAGACCGTGCAGCGGCTGCCGAGGAACGCCGGGTGCTCCGACGCGAAGGCCTCGGCGGCGATGGACCGCACCGGGATCTTCAGGGACGCGGCGAAATTCTCCAGGAAGGAGCCGCAGCCCGAAGAACAGGCCTCGTTCACCACGATGTTCGTGATGATGCCGTGATCCAGCCAGATGGCCTTCATATCCTGGCCGCCGATGTCCAGCAGGAAGGTGGCATCCTTCACATACTGCTCCGCCGCCCTGGCATGGGCAACGGTCTCGACAAAGTGGCACTCAGTGCCGAAAGCCTTGTGGAACAGAAGCTCCCCATAACCTGTGGAGCCTGCAGCAAGGATCTCAAGCTCCGCTCCGGCATCCCGGTAGCGCTGCCGCATGGCGATCAGCGCTTCCTTCGCCACCATCAGCGGCTCGCCTGCGTTCGGCGCATAGAAAGAGTCCAGGAGCTCCCCGTCCTCTCCCAGCAGCACGAACTTCGTCGTCGTGGAACCGGAATCCATGCCGAGGAACGCCCGGAAATGATCTCCCGGCTTCGGCTCTGCTCTTTTCAGTTCGTTGTGGGGATGGCGGGCAAAAAAGTCTTCCCGCTCCGCATCGTCTTTGAAGAATACCGGGGCCTCTTTGGAACCCGTGCGGATCTCAGCGCGGCGGCTGTCCAGCTCCGCCGCCAGTTCCCTTGCCCTGCGGGCGGGCATCCGGTTCCCGCCGGTCTCAAACAGGAGCGGCACGGACAATGCGGCGCCGTAGGCGACGATGACTTCAGGATGAGGCGGGATCAGGATCTCGTCCTCGTGAAGCTCCAGACGCTCTGCGAACACCCGGACCAGGGCCGGGTTGAAGTTCAGCGGACCGCCCTCGAAGACCACCGGCTTCCGGATGTCCAGTCCCTGGGCCAGTCCGCCGATGGTCTGCTTCGCGATGGCATGGAAGGCAGAGAGCGCAAGGTTTTCCTTCGATGCGCCCTGGTTCAGCAGCGGCTGAATGTCCGTCTTCGCGAACACGCCGCAGCGTCCTGAAATGTGATAGACCGTGGTGCCCCGGGAAGCGAGGCCGTTGATCTGCTCTACGGGGGTCTTCAGAATGGAGGCGACTTCATCGATGAAGGCGCCGGTGCCCCCGGCGCAGCTTCCGTTCATGCGCATGTCGCCGACCTGCAGTTCATCCGTGCTCTGGTCCTTGCGGAAGAACAGCATCTTCGCGTCCTGCCCGCCAAGTTCAATGGCGGTACCCACGTCCTTGTAAAGTCTCCGGAGGGCGATGGCGTTTGCCACCACCTCCTGCGTAAAATTCAGATTCAGAAGATCCGCCACGGGCTTCGCGCCGGATCCTGTCATGGCGATGCGGATCTTTGCATCGGGATACTGTTCCCCGAAACGCTCCAGCGCCGCGCAGACACTGTCCAGCTGGGCGGAACCGTGCCGGCGGTAATCGTAATAGACGATCTCCCCGTTTTCCGGAACCACCGCAGTGATCTTCGTGGTCGTGGAACCGACATCGATCCCGACCAGATATTCTTCCGCCCCGGCCTGTCCGGGACGGGCGGTATTTACTTCATTCATTTCTTTCTCCTGCACTGTAAAGATGCATGCTGAACCCGCCCGGACAGTCTTCTCCGGCCGGGATTCTCCGCCGCATTCCATAGGAATGCGGCAGTCGTCGCAGACCGCCCCAAGACAGTCTGTTCACTGCATATTCAGTTCAGAACAGGAGGACAATGACCGCCGCGAATACGCCGGTACCGCTCATCGGCCCGGCTGCGTCTGGGGATCATGCAGCAGGAAAGACTCCGTCCGCGCAGGACGACGCAGGCAGCGGCTGCCGCCGCGATGCAGAGAAGGATGATCCGGGGAATGAACCCTCCGGCTGTCCGGCTGTCGGGAAGCGAGGGTTCCAGTTCCTGCCGCTGCGCAGTCAGGAGGGGACAGGTCGGATTGACCGTGCGTACTTCCGCCGCTCTGGGCTCTTCCGACTGTCCTGCGGAAAACAGTGAGTCACTGCCGTCGATCTGGGAAATGACCGAAGCAGCCATGCGCCGGATCCGCTCGCAGTTGGCGGAGCCGCCGATCATGGGGATGCTGATAAGCAGCAGGAACACCAGAAGGAACATCGTGACTCTGCCCTGTTTTCTTCTGCAGAACTGCAGCATAACGTTCCCTCCTTTCCTGCTGATTATAATCGTTTTATTTTAGCATATTTTCCCGTCCTTTACAGCCTGATTTCTGCGCCCGTGAATCAAACCTGACCCCTGATTCATGGTATAATTGATTCAGCAGCACTCCGGGGACGCATCCCGGGTCCCGGAAGCTGCAAAGATACTTGCCACTGTTATATCCAGGGAAAAGAGGCAGAACATGGATACCCGCACTCTTCTTGAACAGGATCAGGAACGTTTTCTTACCAGACTTGCCCAGGCTGACACGCCGGAGCGGACTGTCACGGAGATCGAGGAGGAGCTGAACCGCATCCTTCTCCAGTACAACGAAACCTGCACCGACGAGCGGATGCGCGAGGCCGCGCTCCACGCCTTCCAGACCGCCAGAGCCGCGGCCGGGCTTGTGGACAGCGGCGGCGAGATCCGGGTCTATGAGCGGACACTCACCGCAGGGAGCGGAGGCGGCCGTCTTCTTTCCGGAACCGGCGGCGGGAAGCCGGCTCTTCCCATGACCGTGTCAAAACCTTTCCTCGGCCCGCTGGCAGCCGGCGCTGCCTCCTCTGTCATCGGCGCACTCCTCTTCATCATGGCGCCGGAATCGATCCGCCCCTTCGCGGCGGCACTGATGATCGTCGGCGGCATCGTCCTCTTCTGGGCCGGCACGCGCTTCGGCGCGGGAAAGGGCATTCCCGTGAAGCGGGACCAGATCTTCGAGTCAAAGCCGGATCCGGACAAGATCTACCGCCGTCTCCACACACTCCTCACAGTCATCGACCAGACGCTGGAGGACGTCCGCCTCTCCGCAGAGGCAGACACGGAGACTCCGCTGCTCACAGGAAAGGAAGCCGGCCTTCCGGATGAAGAGCTTCAGCTTCTGCGCGGCCTTCTGGAAACTGCCTACACCCAGAATGACCGGGACGCGGCCGATGCTTCCATCTCCGATATCCGCTTCTATCTTCACAAGCACGGGATCGATGTCGTGGACTACAACGTCGAGACCGCCAAATGGTTCAATCTCATGCCTTCCAAGGGACAGGGCACCCTCTGCCCGGCACTCGTTAAAGAAGGCACGGTCCTCATCAAGGGGACCGCGGCCGCAGGACGATAAGGATAAGGTACGCTTATGGAACGTTTTTTCGGATTTGACCTCGGCGACGCCGAGAGCGCGGTTTCCGTACTGCCGAAGACCGGGGGGAAGACTCCGGAGGTCCTGTCGGTCCGGGACGCGAAAAGCTTTATCACTGCCTACGCGCGGCTGATGTCCGGAGAGCTTCTGATCGGTGAAGCCGCCTGCTACAGCGCGGATGCGGTGGAGCGGAAGATCCGCTTCAAGAGCCGTTTCCTCACGGATCCGCAGAGCGAAAAGGACATCCGCTCCTTCGCCGCAGGCGTGCTGGGACAGCTCTATCAGGACGGAAACCTGATCCAGAATGAGGACTGCTGCTTTTACATCGGCTGCCCCGCCGGATGGGACAGGAACACCCGGGAGCGTTACCGCTTCCTCTTTGAAAAGACCGGATACCCGCCGGTCAAGGTGATCTCGGAATCCCGTGCGGCCCTGGTCAGCGCCTGCCAGTCCAAGCATCTGCAGGTCGGCTACGACATTCTCTCCCATCCGGTGCTGGTGGTGGACATCGGCTCCTCCACCACGGACTTCGCCTACATCGCCGGCGGAAAAGAAGTCGAGATCCGGAGCGGCGGCGAGGTCTTCCTGGGCGGCGGCATCATGGACGAGCTCCTTCTGGAAGAAGGCGTCCGTGCCTCCAAAGATGAAAAAAAACTCCGCGCCGTATTTAAGGAGAGCGAAGCCTGGAAAAACTACTGTGAATTCGCGGCCCGCCGTCTCAAGGAAAAGTATTTCTCCGACGAAGACTACTGGCGGACCTCCGACTGTACGCAGAACGTGCAGGTCTACTACGATACTCCCATTCGTCTCACCCTCCGGATCAACGAGACCATCGCGGACCGGATCCTGAATCAGGGCGCGCCCCAGCTGGACGGCCGTTCCTTCCGGGAAGTCTTCACCCAGAGTCTCCGGGACACCCGGAAGAACATCGACGGGGAACTGCCGGAGCTCATTTTCCTGACCGGCGGCGTCTCGAAGCTGTCCCACGTGGCTGACTGGTGCCGGGAAGTCTACCCGGAATCTGTCATCATCACGGAGATCCAGCCGGAATTCTCGGTCTCCCGCGGCCTTGCCTGGTGCGGAAAGATCGACGAAGAGCTGCGGGACTTCCTGAAGGATCTGCAGAATTTCATCGACTCCACCACCGTGGAGCGCATCGTCTCCGAGCAGATCGACGGCCTTTATATGCGGGCGGTGGATACCCTGACGAAGCCCATCCTGGAAAATGCCGTGGAGCCGGTGGTGAACCGCTGGCGGGACGGCGATATTGAACGCCTCGCCGACATCGACCCCGAGCTCCAGAAGGAGATCGCCGCCTACCTCCGCACCGAGGAAGCACGGAAGTGCCTGGTGGAGCCGGTGGCAGCGTGGCTGAAGACTCTGGCCTTTGTCCTGGAAGAGTACACAGTGCCCATCTGCGTAAAGCACAACGTCCCCTACCGGGCGCTGAGCCTTTCGTCCTACCTGGCGATCTCCGAGATCGACATTCATCTGGACACCAAGAACTTCTTCCAGATCGAGCAGATCACCTGGCTCATCGACGCCATCATCTCGATCCTGGTGGGACTGCTCTGCGGCGGCAGCGGAATAGCCATCATCTCCACGGGCCTGCCGGGCATCGTGACCGGGGCGGTAGTCTCGCTTCTGGTGCTCTTCCTCGGGAAGAACCGCATGCAGAACGCCCTTCTGCAGGCAAAGATCCCGGGGCCCGTGCGGAAGCTGTTCCCGAAGCGCTATTTCGACACCCACATCCAGGAAATCACGGACGATGTCCGCGCGAACTTCTATGAGAGCCTGGAAAAGGAAAAGAACGCGGAGATCTCCGACCGCCTGGTGGACGAGATCTCTCAGCAGATCGAGGACTGCCTGACCAAGATGGCAAAGGTCGTGGAGATTCCTCTCGGGTAAAGGAGTTCCAACATCAGCCGCTTTCCGAACCAGATCGCGGAAGGCGGCTACTCCACGTCATCCAAAGAGACTCCGGAAGCACCCGGGCCGCAGCCCGGCTATCTCGGGCCGGAATGAGCATCATTTCAGATCGCAAAAAGAGGAACAGGATCTCCTGTTCCTCTTTTTCGTTCTTTTCTCTGTTCTGCCCTTTCCTTTTCCGCCGGAACCGCGTTCCCGCGGAATCGGCTTACCGAAAGACCTTCACGTAATCCGGCCGGCCTTCCGGGCAGGATCCCGGGCCGAAGGACCGGATCTCAACGAATTCCATGGTCTCCCGCGCCTCCGGCTTGTCCCAGTCATGAAAGCCCTCCCGGGATATATGAGCATCCAGAAAGCAGTCCTCGATCCGCACCTTCGCGTAATTCCGCCAGGGCCGCGCAATATGGCAGGAACCGTCCGCCACGTTCTCTGTCCGGGTGAACCGGCAGTTCCGCGCGACAAATCCCTCCTTCACGTCCTTCGGCGTGGACGGGGCGAACACAAATCCCGGCTCCACGCTCCGGAACTCACAGCTGTCAAAACAGGCGGTGGCCCCTCCGAAAATAAAATCGATCCCGCCCTCGATCAGGCAGTTTTTGAAATATACCGTGTGGTTTTTCCGGGGTGCGAACTGCTTTGGTCCCAGGAAGCCGCCGGGAATGATCTCCTTCTCCGGCAGCGGCGCGAGAAACAGGGTATCCTGATGCCCTCGCAGCACACAGTCCGTCAGCCGGATCCCGTCCCCGTCCAGATACAGCGCCGGCGCCTGGCCGGCCTGCGCCTGGGGTCCGGAGGTGTTCTCAAACACACAGTTCCGGAATTCCAGCCGGTCCCCGTCCACAAGCAGGGTATAAGCCCGGAAGGTCCCGTAAGGCCGCCCGTCCGGGTGGGGCATCTTCGCGAAGAATCCCGCCGACCAGGTCTTCCCCTCGATCACCAGGTCACTCTCATGAATATGATACTGTTCCAATTTACCAGTCCCTCCGGTGGATCACAGTGGCATCGAAGTTCTTCACATCCTTCACACCGGTCACCGTCATCATCCGCTGAAGCTGCTTCGTCATGAGCTCGATCTGTTTCGCGGCTCCCGCTTCCTTTCCTTCCTTCAGCGCCTGGATCAGCGTGGTCCCGACAGAGACCGCCGTGGCGCCGAGAGCCATGGACTTATAGACATCCAGGCCGTCGCGGATACCGCAGTCCAGGAACATCGGCTGCCGGGTCAGCTGCCGGAGCTGCTCCATGATGCGGAGCGGCGGCACTGCGTAGTCCACGACCCCGCCGTGATGCGAGATCACCATGCCTGCAGCCCGGGCCTGCCGCGCGAATTCCGCGTCGCGGACGCTCAGGATCCCTTTCACGATAAAGGGCAGTTTACCTGCCTCCAGCACGAAATCGATCAGCTCTTCCCCGCTGATCTCCTTCAGCGGCTCCCCGTCCACCGTGGAGGTGAAATCCCGCTTGTAGACGAGGTCGATGTCGACGCCCGCGGCCATGACGCCGCAGCGCTTTGCATGCTCCAGTTTCCGGAAAAACTTGTCCCGGTCCGCGTAGGGCTTGATGATCTCGATCACGTCACAGCCTGCCTCGACCGCTTCCTCCACTTCATCGTCTGAGCTGACGCCCATCCAGAAGACAGCGCCGTTGGCCTTTGCCGCCCGGGCCAGATCCATGCGCGCGCCCGGATAGACCCGCTCATCCAGATGGGACAGCGCAGCGGTCATGACCGGCGTCTGAAAGGTCCTCCCGAACAGCTCGAATTCCGTGCCCGCCGGATAGGAGCCCACATATCTGGTCTCCACCAGCAGCGAATCAAAATAGTCTCTCAGGATGTTCCCCGAATTGGCGGGATTTCCGCTGTTTTCCATTCCGGACATCTCTCATTTCCCCCTTGTTTTCCTGATTGTTTCTTTGCCGGGCGTCTCCCCGGCGCTCACAGTGCCTCCCGTTCTGCAGACGGGACTGTATTATTACTTACATTCCACCGAGAAGATCTCCCGGTAGCTGACCTTTCCGTCCTTCGTGTCGGAGCGCATGAGGGATATCTTCCGGACCTCCATCTCCGCCTTGTCCACCGGGAATTTCAGGACGTTCGACGCCTTCCGGACCAGGGTGATGTGCGGCGTGAAGGTATCGTTCTCAAAGGGTACCTTGTCCTCTTTCAGCTGATTCCTCAAGGCCTTCACGTTCATCTTCATCTTCTGGTTTCCCTTGACGCCGGCCCAGAGAGTGTTTCCGAAATTGCCCGAGCCGTCCGTGGACAGCTTGAAGCGTTCAAACTCCACCTTCTTCATCGCTTCCTTCACGGGAAG
>Ga0256404_1001049_pt1 | contig 69880 bp, 48 predicted proteins | sample RumenRJG_01DNA_FD_185990 | JGI IMG/M metagenome (GOLD analysis project Ga0256404, IMG submission 185990) | Bovine rumen microbial communities from Lethbridge, Alberta, Canada - RJG_01 | ecosystem: Host-associated > Mammals > Digestive system > Stomach > Rumen | place: Canada: Alberta | collected... | reverse complement strand
AGTTTGCTTATCAGATCTGGTTCAAGAAAGAAGGGGACGACACAGAGTACCGCCTGAAAAACACAACCACTGACCCGCAGTGGAATACGGACTATGTCCTGTATAAGGGATCGGTCAATCCGGTGACCTACAAGGAGCATTTGACGATCGGCGGCGCCGAATACGAAGATGTTTTCCTGCTCAAGCCGGACGAGACCGCGGAAATCAGCTTCCCTAAAGGGATGACTTCCTACAGGATTGTGGAGTGCGGCGTGAACACAGATGTATTCGAAGACGTCAAAGTCAACGATGTCTCCATATATGCCAATGGGCAGCTTCATCCAGGCGCTTCGGAGAATCACAAGGACTTTGGGACCGATTACAAGTCGACGAATGACCGCGCAACGGTGAAATATGAGAACGATGTGGATCCGAATGCGCTCCGCACTGTTACGATCTCCAAGAAGTTGTTCAGGGAAGACGGCACATCGCGTATTCCTTTCGAGGAAGACAGTACGATGTTCCAGTTCCGTCTGTCTCTGGCATCAGAATTTGACGATCTTGCGCCGGCAGACGTGTACACCTATCACGTTAAAGACGGGGACGGGAACTACTGCTACTGGGATAAAACGAACAAGCGCTTCGCGTCGACGGGAATTAACGACTATGACAACCTGAGCGAGGAGCAGAAGTCGATCTGCAGCTTTACGACCTCCATTTACGGAACCATTGCCAACGTGCCGGCGGACCACACATTAGAGCTCCGCAATGTGCTTGTCGGAACACAGTTCAAAATAGTGGAACGCGAGAAGGAAGTCCCTGACGGTTACTCTTTCCAGAAGTACCAATACAATGATCGGGACTATACCGACGAAGACGCAGGCCTCTCAGATATCGTGAGGACCGGGGAAGACCCCCACGTAGATATCTGCAATATCAAGGGATGGGGACTTCGCGTCAACAAAATATGGTCCGATGCGGACTACATGGAAGACCGTGAGCCGACATATTTCGGCGTATTTATCCGTGAACATGAAAACCAGGGGCAAGGCCACGGCGAAAATGTCAGGCTCGTTGACGGAACAGTGCGGCAGCTCAAATACAGTGATAAGCCGCAGACCCTGTACTGGTATTTCAACAAACTGGAAAATGGTAAGAATCTCGAGGATTATGTGATCCGCGAGGTGTGGCTCTCCGGAGGAACTCCGGTAGTCCATGAGGACGGAAGCGTAACAGGTTTCGGACATGCCCACCCGGTCCGGAACGGTGAGGAGCTTAAACTGGACGGCCGCCAGAAGGGAGAGACTGAGAGCTCAGAGTTTACTTATACAGTGCTGTATGAACCGGGCGTCATAGAAGAAGGCTCCAACGTCCGCATAGATACCGTGACAAACAACCGTCCCGGCCTTGTCCTGAAAAAGACAAAGTGGGATGGCACGAGTCCGCTGGCAGGAGCTGAATTTGAGCTCAAAGACGAACAGGGAAATCTGATCGGAACCTTCACATCGGATGAAGCGGGAATGATCACCACGGCGTTCTTAAGAGATGACGTCGACTATACTTTGACAGAGACGTCTGCACCGCAGAGTTATCACGGCCTGCAGGAACCGATGACGATCAGGCTCCATCAGCGTGCATTAACGGTAACTTATGAGGACGAAGACTATTATGTGATCGAACAGGGAACGGAGATGCCGACGCTGATCGTCAAGGACAGGCCTTTCACATTTCTTGCCAGGAAGACTGACCTGGAGACCGGGGAACCGCTTGGAGGCGTAGAATTTGCGCTCCACAAGGAAAAGAAGGTGGGCGAGATCATCGCCTTCGACGAGAACCCGATGCCCGGCTACGAGAGCCTGATCACAGGCGAAGACGGAATCATCCCGCAGCTCGACAATACACTGCCGGCAGGCAAGTATCAGCTGCGTGAAAAGACTCCGCTTCCCGGCTATCAGAAACTCGCCTCCCACACAGTGTTCTCTGTCAGCAGTACCGGAGCGGTCACGCTTCTGGATATGCATCCGGACGAGGTGACACTCGTGGAGACGACGGGTGACGACGGAACGGTCAATTACGTTCTGACTATCCCCAATATTAAGCTCAAGAATGTTTCCGTCTGGAAGACAGATCAAGGACATACGGCCGTCACGAGCGGCGCGGACTTTGCTCTGTACAAAGCGGAGGACTACAACGACAAAACAGAAAAGCCGAACGCCGGCGCAGTGCCCGTCATCACAGGCACGACCGGTTCAGACGGAATTCTTACTCTCGGAGGCCTTGAGACCGGAGAGTACAGACTTGTCGAGACCAGAGCGCCCGAAGGATACAGCGGCGCGGAAACCGCGATCAGGGTAACTGTGACAGGCACGGAAGTCAAAGCGATGCAGGCCGGATCAGTTTCCGAAGTCGCGCTGGACAGCGATGATAACCCTTATCATAAATACTGGGTGCCCGGCCAGCAGGCCGGCACGTGGCAGATCCGCGTCTGGAACAACCAGGGCGTTGAACTTCCCGCCAGCGGCGGTATCGGCACCGGAATCTTTACCATACTCGGAATGATCCTGGCGGCCGGCGCGGCGATCGGCCTGATCCTGAGAAGAGGCCGGAGGATCTGAATAATCCTTGTTTCGGGCGGGTCTCCCGCCCGGCATACGGTTAGTTTGCAGCCAAAGCAGCCGTGAAGAAATGATTTTACGTTTCTTCACGGCTGTTTTTTGTGCGATAAGCCGGTAAGCGCAGCTCGTGCCTGCACGAAGATGCATTTACCGGCCAACGGTCAATTGGGTAGGAGGCCTCCTACCCAATTGGATATCCGGAAATTCCATAAAAGCCCCTGTGAACTTGTAAAGAACCCTCTGAAATGCTATTGTTATAGATGATATTTCAGGAGTAAACCGGTGAACCTAATGCGGCAAATCCATAAAGCTATAAAAAGAAACTTAATAATCGCCCTGATCCCTCTGTGCGCGTCATTTTTGGGCGCGGCACTGCTGTGCGGGACTGTTTTTCTGTGCGGGACCACCGCACAGGCCTCCGAACCGGCCTCAAATGAGCAGGTCATCCCGAACCCTGCGCAGACAGGTTCTCTGACGATCGCTTTCACGAACGAAGCGGGCGAGCCCGACAAATTCGGCAACAAGGTCGGCATCTACAAGGTGGCGGACATCAAGGTCGAAGACGGCGTCACCATTGTCTATGACGAGCTGTTTGAATCGGTCGGCGAGCCCCCTTACCGGGATGCGCAGCTCAACGACGCCCTCGCGCAGAAGCTCAACGAGACCGCTGAGATCAAAGGAATTTCCCTCGACGCGCCTTCCGAAGAGATCTGGTCGGACGGGACCGTCACATTTAAGGGCGTGGAAGCCGGGCTCTATCTGGTGGTTCAGACCTACAGGGTCTCGGACAGCGAGAAGGCCGTGATTGAGCCTTTTCTGGCGATGATTCCGGAGAGACGGGCGGACGGAACACTGAACTACGATGTCAAAATATCGTCGTCCGGCGCCTCTGATCGTAAGGCCGGTTCTGAGAGCCAGAATAAGATGCTGTCAGAGATTACGCCTGACTCAAAGCTTCCAAATACGGGCGGGCTCTTTTGAAACTGAAATATCATCGCCTCAGAGGTTGACCTTGACAAGAGGGAGATTACGCATTTTAATTTTAAAGAAAATAAGGTGGGCAGATTTCGTGAGCTATACGGGGATGCGAGAATCAAATAGCGCGTAAGTAAACGGTACATAATCAGGCAGGACAGGCCAAAATCGTCGAAAAGGAGATTGCTATGACAGAAAAAGAATTACTCAAACTGAAAAAATCAGAACTTCTGGAGATCATGCTGGCGCAGAGCAAGGAAATCGATTCCCTGCGTGAGCAGCTCGCCGAGGCAGAGGAGAAACTTGCGTCGCGCAGGATTGCGATTAAGGAGTCCGGCTCGATCGCAGAGGCTTCTTTGAAGCTGACCCAAATATTTGAGGAGGCCCAGAAAGCCGCGGATCTTTATGTGGATAACGTGAAGAGAAAAGCGCGCATGGAAGAGAAGAAAGCCAGACAGAAAGCGGAAGAGGGCGCCGGCAGCGTTGCCGCTGAAGCTGATGCGGGGAACGAGTGATAAAGCAGGGCGGTGGCTCTCTAAAAAGTCAATATGCTTTTTTAAAACCCTTCTTCGGTGGAATATCCACCGAAGAAGGGGACAGAAACAGACCTATTGATCCCTTAGGCAGTCATAGTGCCTATTCTGAAACCCTTCTTCAGTGGAATATCCACCGAAGAAGGGTTTTTAAATAGGGAATACAGAAAAATTACGGGCACTATAACCGCCCGGGCGTCATTTTCTCCGGGCCCCGATTCCCATGATGAGCGGCAGCGTGTAAAACAGCGGCAGCGCGTAGCGGGCCATCGCGTAGGGGCTTACCCAGAGGACGAGGACGCAGACCGCGGCCGGGAGCAGGCAGCCAATGGATTGCAGGCGGCGGCCCTTAAAGTCCGGGAGCAGAAGAACCCGCAGCAGAGCCGCCAGCGGCAGCCACCAGGCGTAAAGAACGCACTGCAAGAAGAGGCCGACGCCCGGCAGGGTGATCATCCACAAGTAGACCTCCCGGAAGGCGTCCCGGAAAGGGGCGAGTGCCGGGGGATTCCCTATTTTGACATATTGGCTTGTCGGATATTCGTAGTAGAGCCGTATGCCCTCCGTGGGCGAGAAGAAGCCGCCGGCCGTGCCGAACAGGGCATTCAGGCCCGAGAGCGGGTAGCGGGCGAAGAGCTGCAGCCAGAGGCGCCTGTAGGCGCTGAGCTGGTCGGCGGTGGCCTCGTAGTTGAAGAGCTTCTTGACCTCGTCGTAGTTGTAGCTGCTGTAGGATTCTTCTACTTTGGAGAGGTCGATGACCGCGCCGATGGTCTGCACCTCCTGCGGCGAGAGCTCGTCCTTGTGGTCGAGGTAAGTGCGCGCCGTCATCTGCATCGTGAAGCCGATGGACTCCTGTTTGCCGCCCGCGAAGATGTTGCACATGGGGAAGATCACGTGGGGCAGCAGCACCAGGACCAGCAGCGCCGGCAGGATCCAGCTTGCCGCCCACTCGGCCCATTTGCGGCGGACCGTCGGCACCAGGATCAGCACCAGATTGCAGATCAGGACAAAATAGACCCCGGTCTTCTTCGTCAACGCCAGCAGGATCGCCAAAATAGTGAGCCCCACCATTCGCGGCCCGCTTGCGCCTTCGAGCATGATCACCACATAGAGCAGGTAGTAGGCGATGAAGAGCATGCTGTAGAGGGAGTCTTTGAGCATGCCGATCGTGTACAGGCCGATAAAGGGCGCAAGGCCCAGAAACAGGAAACCCGCTTTCCTGTAGGCGTAGGGCACGCCGAATTTCTCCATGCGGCACAGCATCAGCGACATAAAGAGCGCCGTTAGGGCTGTCTGGAGAGCGCAGTAGACAAAGGCTCCTCGGACGGGGCCGCCCAGAAGGCCTCCCACCGTCTCCGTAAAGAACGTAAAGATCAGCGTATCCACTACCGGATGATGATCATTTAGAAAACAGCTGATCTTTGGCTCGCCCTCGTTCCAGTTGATCTCGATGGGCATGGTTCCGGTGGTGAAGTCTTTGATCTGGTTTGTGGTGTCCATGCTGGCCACGCCGGGGTAGAACGCCAGCAGGTAGGGCAGGAACAGGCACAGGAGCAGAATCCATGTCAGGATCACGCTGCGGGGGGACCAGGAGAAGAGGAGGTGGCGGCGGGAGGCAGCTGCTTGGCCGGGCATCTCAGGGATATCATTTTCTGGGGGAGTAACCAATGCCGCGGAGTCGTTGGCTGCGCCGAGTGCCTCCGCTTCAGGACACTCCGCACGAACCGCCTTCCGATCGAATCGATCCAGCAGCTTCCAGCCGATCACAAAAAGAACAAGATAGACAAGAACCTGAAAACCGGTCGTCACATATTCGGCAGTCGTAGAGAAGCCGAACTGCTTGGTCCGTCTGACGTGTTCAACCAGCACAGTAAAGAAAGCAAGTGCCAGAGTAAATGCAATGGCAAGGATGCTTTTAATAGTGTCGTTCATAAGAAATAACCTTTCTATATGTTCAGTTGGGATATGACTCAGTAAAAAGACTTGTAAATAGTTGTATCACCTATATGAGAATATCATTGTGGGGGTAGGCATGCAAGAAAACAATGCACTTTGGCCGCCGCCGTCCATAGTCAAATTTGACGAAAAAAAACCGATAAACAAAGGATTTTCCACATAGTTCCCAAATATTTCAAATTGATTGAAATTTAACAACTTTTATGCTAACGTCTTAATGAATCGATGTAATTGTATTATTAAAAGTACATAAAAGTACCATCTAAAGTACCATCGTCAGAAAGAGGTAAGATTATGGCAAAAGTAGATTTAACAAAGTACGGTATCACCGGTACAACTGAGATTATTTATAATCCCAGCTACGAGGCACTTTTTGAAGCTGAGATGGATCCCAGCCTCGAAGGCTATGAGAAGGGTCAGCTCACCGAGCTCGACGCCGTTAACGTTATGACCGGTATTTTCACCGGCCGTTCTCCCAAAGACAAATACATTGTCATGGACGAGAACTCCAAGGACACCGTTTGGTGGACAACTCCCGAGTATCCCAACGACAACCACGAGCTGTCCCAGGAGAACTGGGCAATCCTCAAGGACATTGCCAAAAAAGAGCTCTCCGATAAGAAGCTTTACGTCGTAGACGCTTTCTGCGGCGCTAACAGAGACACTCGTATGGCAGTTCGTTTCATCGTTGAAGTAGCCTGGCAGGCACACTTCATCAAGAACATGTTCATCCAGCCCACAGCTGACGAGCTCGAGTCCTTTGAGCCTGATTTCGTAGTCTATAACGCCTCCAAGGCCAAAGTAGACAACTACAAGGAAATGGGCCTGAACTCCGAGACAGCTGTTGCTTTCAACATCACAAGCCGTGAGCAGGTGATCATCAACACATGGTACGGCGGCGAGATGAAGAAGGGCATGTTCTCCATGATGAACTATTACCTTCCTCTGAAGGGCATCGCAGCAATGCACTGCTCCGCAAACACAGATATGGAAGGCAAGAACACAGCAATCTTCTTCGGTCTGTCCGGCACAGGTAAGACCACTCTGTCCACAGATCCCAAGAGACTGCTGATCGGCGATGACGAGCACGGCTGGGACGACGAAGGCGTATTCAACTTCGAAGGCGGCTGCTATGCTAAGGTCATCAACCTCGACAAGGAATCCGAGCCCGACATCTACAACGCCATCAGAAGAAATGCTCTTCTTGAGAACGTTACCGTAGACAAGGACGGCAAGATCGACTTCGCAGACAAGAGCGTTACCGAGAACACTCGTGTTTCCTATCCGATCGAGCACATCGAGAACATCGTCAAGAAGGTCAGCCCTATCTCTGCAGGCCCTGCAGCTGAGAACGTAATCTTCCTGAGCGCGGATGCTTTCGGTGTTCTGCCTCCGGTCTCTATTTTGACTCCCGAGCAGACTCAGTACTACTTCCTGAGCGGCTTTACAGCAAAGCTGGCAGGCACAGAGCGCGGCATCACAGAGCCCACTCCTACATTCTCCGCTTGCTTTGGTCAGGCATTCCTGGAGCTGCACCCCACCAAGTACGGCGAGGAGCTGGTCAAGAGAATGAACCAGAGCGGCGCGAAGGCTTACCTCGTGAACACAGGCTGGAACGGAACCGGCAAGCGCATCTCCATCAAGGATACCCGCGGCATCATCGACGCGATCCTGAACGGCGACGTTCTGAAGGCTCCCACCAAGAAGATCCCTTACTTCAACTTCGAAGTTCCCACAGAGCTTCCGGGCGTTGATCCCGCGATCCTCGACCCTCGCGACACCTATGCTGACGCGGCACAGTGGGAGGAGAAGGCTAAGGATCTGGCTGGCCGTTTCGTTAAGAACTTCAAGAAGTACGAGACAAATGAGGCAGGCAAGGCTCTGGTAGCTGCAGGCCCTCAGCTGTAATCAGACATAAAGAGGTTCGGAAGCGGAAGCAAAACCGGCCGATCGTCAAAATATTGAACGATTGTAAAGACCCGACTACGAGCGATCGCAGTCGGGTCTTTTTACAATTAGCGAAGAGAAGGAGGAATACTCTTTTGTGGGACCGAACTCCTATTGGTTATAAATAGCACTGGCGTAAAATGCTTTTTAGTGATAAATTTAATTGACATGGCGAGTTGAGGTTAATGAAGAAATGACAAAGGCAGACGGCTTTGATATACATAGATTTCTTGATATATATAGAAAAGTGCTGAAATGGGCAGCAATCGGGCTGGCTGAGTTTTTTCTGCTCTGGACGCTTATGCAGTTTGTGATATGGGACAAACCTTATCTGAGGGTGCAGAAGTGGATCGCAGCAGCACTTTTTGCCGGGGCTTTCGTTTACTGGATCATAGCGAAGGCGAAATGCCCTGAAGAGATCAGGCGTATTGAAGAGTTCAAAAAGCGGGCTACATCACCGGAACAGATTTTTATACTGATATTCGTTGCCTGGTACATTTTTGTCTGCGGATTCAGGACTGTATATGAACATCAGCCATATTTGGCCATAAACATCAGCAGAATCTTCTATATGGCAATGGCAGCAGTTCTGTTATTTCCTCTAGTCGAGATAGCGGGCAGGGACAAAGCCAGGCGTGTCATTGAAATTATGATGAATTCGGCACTGTTTATGTATACAGCAGTGTGCGCCTGGGTCCTGTGGAATTATTTCCATGGGATACTGGTAACACTGCCGTCAGGAATAAGGATCACGCTCTATGAACAAAGAGCACTGCAGATCGGCGTCCAAAGAAATATCACTGCATCATATTCGATCATACTGTTGGGAGTCTGTATCTATATGCTCTTTACCGCTCACAGTAAATTGCGGTTTTTAGTATATATCCCATGTGCGCTGATAAATATTGCAGTAATCATGTTGACTAACTCCCGGACTTCCTTTATTGTATTGGTCGCGATGATATCCGGCTCATTTTTGATCCGTGCGCTGCAACGCATGAAGTTCAAGAATAAAGGACTGGCTGCAATAGTCCTGGTGGTGGTCGTGGTGATCGGGGCTGTTCTTATGTTTTATCTTCGCAACGGGATTTTGTCTTTCCGTTCGGACATGTGGAAGGAAATGCTGCATAACAGCAATGCAATGGAAGTTCGCAATACGTTCAGTCTTAACGGAAGGGCGGAAATCTGGATAGCCAGCATTAAGCTTATGCTGTCAAGCCCTGACAGATTCTTTTTCGGCGTGACGCCGACGTCCTTGCAAGAAGTTTTATGGGGAATCGGGAAATTTCCGGTGAAGCAGCCGCACTGCCATAACCTTATTCTTCAGGTCGGATGCTGTTTTGGCGTACCGATGATGATTGCTTACACCTGGTTTATACTGTCAATTGCCAGGCGCACATTCCGCGTGATGGTCTATACAGGCAATCGGCTTTTCGAGAACGCGTGGACAGTTCCGATGATCGTATCGGGCATACTGCTGACAGAGACAGTGGAAGTGCTGACATTGGCTAATCGATATTTTAATCTGCCGGTATTCTTTATTCTGGCGGGATGTATTGTGGCAATGGATAAGATAATCACAGAATCGAAGAGTAAAGAATGCGGATAAGCAGACAAGAAGATTCAAAAAGACAGCCGAATCAAAGGATTAGAGTAGGATTTTGCTCAGAAATGTAATAGAATAATTATATGTTTTGACGAGACTGAAGACCTTACAGGGAGAATATAAAATGCCAATTTATGTTACTCGTTCCTCAATGCCGGAGCTTTCAGAATATATTGAGGAGATTAAACCATTATTTGAAACTCACATGCTTACAAATATGGGCCCTATATACAAGAAGTTTCAAGGTGAACTGATCTCATATTTGGGAGTGCGGGATCTTTCTCTGTTCGTCAACGGACATCTGGCGCTCGAGATCGCCATTCAGGCGCTCGGGATGACGAAGAAAGGCGAGGAAGTCGGCGGCGGCGAAGTGATCACGACACCGTTCACGTTTGTTTCCACGACACATGCGATCACGAGGAATAATCTGAAGCCCGTCTTCTGTGATATCAGAAGATCGGACTACTGCATTGATCCTGATAAGATTGAGGAACTGATTACCGACAAGACGGTCGGAATTCTGCCGGTACACGTATACGGCAATATTTGTGATGTCCACAAGATCGAGAACATTGCCGAGAAGCATGGTCTCAAGGTCCTTTATGACGGCGCGCATGCCTTTGGCGAGAAATACAACGGCAGAGGGATCGGGACCTTCGGCGACGCGACAATGTTTTCTTTTCATGCCACGAAAGTCTTCAATTCGATCGAGGGCGGCGCGGTGGCTTTCCGCAACAAGCGCTACGGCGTAGCGCTCCATGAGCTCAAGAACTTTGGTATGCACACGGAGACCAGCATCACTTCGGTGGGCCTCAACGCCAAGCTCGACGAGTTCCGCTCGGCTATGGGCATTTGCAACCTTCGGCACATCGAGGAGAGCATTAAGGACAGGAAGCGTGTGCATGATCATTATTTTGAGAGGTTAAACGGCATTGAAGGAATAATCCTTTTCAAGGGACAGAAAGGGGTTACGCCTAATTATGCCTATTTTCCTGTTTATTTTGAAAAGGAGATATTTGGCAAGAGCAGAGATGATGTCTATATGCAGCTCCGTGAGCAGGATATTTACTCTCGCAAATACTTCTATCCGGCGATCAATGAACTGGAGTGCTACAGGGACAATTGCGGAAAGGCTACGCCGATCGCGCATGACGTATCCGAAAATATCCTCACAATCCCGATCTACGAGGGACTTGCTGATGAAGACATCGACAGAATCTGTGATATCATTCTGAAAAAATAAAAGGATATCTACTGTATGAGTACTGAATTTGATTACGATAAGCTCCCTAAAGAGCAGGCTATGGAAATAGCTGAGAGTATTAAGAGAGATAATCGGGATAACTCTGATAAATACTATCCCCATGCAACGGTAAATAAAGGGTTCTATGCATTATATGGAAAAAGAGCGCTGGATATAGCGATCTCCGGCGTCGCATTGGTGGTATCATTGCCAATCAATTCTGTTATCGGGGTCATCACTTTCTTTGATGTCGGTTTCCCGATATTCTTCAAGCAAAAGAGGATGGGTAAAGGGTGTAAGCCGTTTACAATGGTCAAATTCCGCAACATGACTAATGAAACAGATGAGAACGGAGTGCTCCTGCGGGCTGACCTTAGGGTCACCAAATGGGGCTCTTTTGTTCGTGCCACATCTCTTGACGAGCTGCTGAATTTTATCAATGTCTTCAAAGGAGATATGTCGATCATAGGACCAAGGCCGCTTCCGCTGGTATACAAAGGCCGCTTTAATAAGTATCATGAGCTGCGCCACGCGGTAAAACCGGGCCTTGACTGTCCGCTTCTGGATCCCGAAAAGACGATGACATGGGCAAACCGCCTCGAGAATGACGCATGGTACGCGCAGAATATTTCCTTCAGGACGGACCTCAAACTCGCCGGTCTTCTTGTGAGGGAGGCCCTGTTCGGCAAGGACAAAAAAGCGAGGGCAGAAGGTTTTACCGAAGGAACTTTTATGGGCTACTATGAGGACGGTACGGTCATGGATTCCAACCACATTCCGCGCAAGTATTATGAGAAGTACCTGACGCAGGAGAAAGAGAAAGCCTCCAATTGACTTGACGGCCGGCTATAGGAGAAAAAGATCATTGAATAAATTCAGAATTGTCAGTATTGCTCTGTTCCTTGTGGGACTGGCCTTTATGAGCAACTATGTTATAAAGGAAAAAGGCGGAACGAACCGCCAGGCTCCGGAGCTGACCATAGAAGGCGACCTGATCGAAGTGAGCGTTAAAGATGAAGAGCAGGCTCTTCTGAAGGGCGTTACGGCTTATGACGCTGAAGACGGCGACCTGACAGATTCGGTTATTGTTGATTATTTGGGACATTTTACAGAAGATAACCACAGAGTAATCAGTTACGCGGTCGTCGATTCTGACAACCATGTCACACACGGGCAGAGAGAGCTGGTGTACAGCGACTACACGCCTGCTCAGTTTACAGTGGAAAGTCCCCTCAAATTCGAAATGGGAACGATTAATCTGACTAACGGAATTACCGTAACGGACTGCCTGGATGGAGATCTGACTTCATCAATCAGACTGCATTCGGAAAAGAGCATTGATGTGAATAAACCGGGTACTTACAGTGCCGAGGTGAGAGTTACTAACAGCGCAGGGGCCACATCGAGCATGCCGGTCACGATTGAAATCGTAAATTCTACCCAACAGTAGGAGGAACTTGTAAATGCAAGATAGCAGAGCGGAGTATAAAAACGGCTCTGAAAGTTTGAAGAGAATTGACCTGCAGAGTGTCGTTGAGGATGTCGGTAAGCACTGGATTTCCATTCTGCTGCTTACAGCTGCGGCTTGGATGTTTGCATTTGTTTTATTGTCCAGCCGTCAGCAGGCGACATATGCATCATCGGCAACTGTGGCAGTCACCAATACCAATTTTGTTTCCAATGTAGACACCTATGAAATGCTTGGTTATGCGGTAGACATCGCCAATAAGTTTAAGAGCACTCTGGACAGCAGGGAATTCAAGGATGCGGTAGCCGCAGACTTGGGCTATTCTTCGTTTCAGGGCAGTCTGGCGGTCAATACAGTTGAAGAGTCCAGTCTGGTTAAGATCACAGTCCGATCGGGTTCGCCCATCGCTTCCTATATGGAAGTAAAATCAATTCTGAAGAACTACAAAACATTTGAGAAAAACCTGATCAGCGGTACTAAAATGACCGTACTGGAACAGCCGGTGATACAGGAAAAGCCGGACATCTCTTCCGGGAGCATGAAGAAAGCTGTTGTCGCGGCAATCGCCGTTTTTGCGGTGATAGTGGGAATTCTGATCATCCTGTCTCTCAGAAAAAGCTTAAAGGCTGTCAATAACGGTTCAGATGCAGTAGATAAGATCGGAACAGAGTATCTCGGCCCGATTTACCGCAACAGGAAGTTCTCGGCAGGACAATCCCCTCTTATTACGGATCCTTCTGCGAACGTGAAGTATACAGAGAGTATTCGCAAACTGGCTGTTCGCATCGCAGGCAAAATGACGGAAAACTCCCAAAAAGTGCTCCTGGTTACGAGTGCTGAGAAGGGGGAAGAGAGCTTCACCACAGCTGCCAATATTGCCATCGCGCTGGCACAGCAGGGATACAGAACAGTTCTGGCCGACATGAATTCTGCCGATTCGCCGATGCAGGGCAAGAAGCTTATTACAGGCGCCGATTTGGAAGAGCGTCTGGACTTCGTTGAACGAGACCGCTTCAGCGATTCGGACAAGGCGAAAAGCCTGATGGAGTCCCTTCGCAAGGATGCAGACTTTGTGATTATAGGGGCATCTCCCATGAGTGAGTGCCCGAATGCAGAGAGCCTGGTGAGTGCAGCGGATACATCGCTTCTGGTTATTCGCAGACATTATGCGGACGCCTCGCGCATCACAAAGGCTGTCAAGATGCTGGGCGGCAGTAAAAATATTCTCGGCTGTGCAGTCAGTGATGTCCTTGCGTACGACAACAGCGTTTCTGTTTTGGAATGCGGGAGAAAGTTGTCCGGTGCGGGAAAGAAACTGGTCGAACGTCCGAGTCAGGATGCGTTCGAGGTCGACGTCTTCGCGCTTCTGGCGGATTTCGGAAAGGAAATACGACGCTATATGCTCGTAATTCTTGCGGTCATGCTGGTTTTGGGCGGAGCTTCCTATCTGGTTGCCAAGAAAGACGGAACTGTGACCAGCAGTGCTTATGCGACATTTACCGTCGAGCCCGCCGAATCGATCAAATACAGAGTCATAAATCAGAAGAACATCTGCTATACGCTGATGGGCAAGATGTATACTTCGATCCTGACAAGCGACGCTGTGAAAGCGCTTACAAAGGAAGACCTGGGAATAGAGGCTCAGAATAACATTCCTGCAAGCATAAGTGCTTCCAATGTGCAGACCACAAACCTGATGCGGCTGACAGTTTCTTCCGGGGACCCTGAGATTACTGCGGCGGTTCTTGAAGCTACCCTTCGCAATTCGGCAACAGTCGCAGGGGCAGCGATGGGAAGCGTCACAATCACGGTCATTGATAAGACTGAGCCTGCCACAACCGTTGTGGTAGGGCGAAGCGGCAGGAAAGCTGCCCTCCTGGGACTTTTCGCGGGCCTTATGCTCTGCCTCCTCACACTGTTTATAAAATTAATCATCAGGGATACCGTCGCATCGGAAAATGAGCTCACATGGCTGCTGGGCGGCGAATGCCTGGGCAATATCCCCTGGACAAGGGACAAGGCCAAGAGCGTGCTGATCAAGTCCGGGACAGCGGAGCCCTCTTTTGCAGAGGCTGTTCGCGAGATTCGATACAGAATCGAGACAGAGACGCAGCTTACCGGCGCCAAAGTGTTTACGGTAACAAGTGCTGTTGAAAACGAAGGAAAGACGACAACAGCCATAAACCTCGCGCTTTCATTGGCCGAACATTCCCATACAGTACTTCTGGTGGATGCTGATATGAGAAATCCGTCTGTTCTGAAGCGACTGGGGATGGGACAGCCGGAGAAGGATATCACGGATCTGCAGGCAGGAGTCAGCTGTGATAAAATTTTGGTGACCTGCGCGGACAATGAAAATCTGAAGATCCTTCCGGGCGGCAAGACCATGGACTGTCCTCTTCGATTTTGGAAAAATGAAGAAGTCCGACAAGCAATCAGGAACCTCTGCCGGGAATTTGATTATGTTGTGATCGACACACCGCAGAGTTCAAACCTCTCCGATAATATGCTGCTGGCGGAACTGGCAGAGAACTGCCTGTATGTTGTTCGCCGCGATCACGCGAAGCTCAGAGAGATCTGTGAAGGCGTGGAGATATTTGAAGAGTCTGATTGCAGATTCCTTGGATATGTGATGAGAGGCTGACATGAAGGGGGATTCATTGCCCCCTTCTGTTTTTTTAAGTAGTAACTGATTCATAATTAAAACATTATTCTTTGACTGGAAAGAAGTACGGCAATATGAACAACATAACATTTACATTAATAGCGGATACTGCGGAAAAGCGAAGAATTATGATTGTATGTGATGATGTATTCACCATCAGCGTTATAAAAAGGAGTAATTTCGAAGAACTGTTTGATAAAATAGACAGGAATGCGGCCTTTATCGGCGCTTATACAAGAAAAAGAGAGATTGCCGGCTACTGCGCCCTTTACGCTAACGACTTGATTGAGAGGACTGCGTATATTACCTTGTTCTGCGTGAGGTCTCAGATGCAGAGAATGCACGTGGGAAGTAAGCTGATGGATGCGAGTATTGAAGAAGCGGCCTCAAGAGGAATGAATAAGATCAGACTGGAAGTGCTCAAAGTCGACACAGGGGCTATAGAATTCTACAAACGCAACGGGTTCGTCATTACGGGATGCGCCGCGGACGATTCCTATTATATGGAACGGAGCATACGCGAAACATGAAAAATACAGTTTCAAACCGGAGCAGCGCATTGAGTGCGACGAAGGATAACAACATTAATAACGAAAGTCCACCGCTCAGAATTTCTAAAAATCTGATTTTTCTCACGATCCTGTTCATGCCTTTTTTCAGACCGAATGGGATCAACGGTATTTTTCCGGGTGGACAGTATGTCTATGACGCGTTGTCCATGGCGTCGCTGGGGATTCTGGTGATCATCTATCTGTCAGGAGAAAAGCAGCTGATTGACTGGCAGATCATCCTGAGTGGATTGATGTTCCTGGTAATCCTGTTCTCGACATTGAAAAATCACGGCGACACAATGGTCCATATCAGGGTCACTGTGACATGCTTCGGAATGATGCTGGGAGTGAGTAATTTCAGGAAAACGCCGAGGCTGTTGATGTCGGCGCTGCTTCTGAACAGCGAGATCTTAATCTACATAAATCTGATCTGTCTGTTCCTGTTTCCCGGAGGAATGTACCTGTCCCATATCACCTACGGAGCCGCCAATAACTGGTGGATGGGATATGACAATCACTGGTTCATTTTTTACTACGTGGCCTATTTTCTCGCCCTCGTCAATATTCTCTATGGCGGGAACAAATGGAGAAGCCTGTTTCTTATCGTGGTGCTGCACCTGACATCGCTGCACACATTCAGCGGCGTTCTGGTAGTAGGCATGTTGATGATGGATGTTTTACTGCTTCTGAAGATCTATCAGTGGAAGATGTTTAATTTTGAGGTCATTTTTGCAGGGGGACTTCTAATGTCGATCGTCTTGGTCTTCTTCCAGACGATCGGGTCAATTCAGTATGTGATTGAAAATATTCTGGGCAAGTCGGACTCTATGTCAGCTCGTGCGAGAATATGGAGGGCAGTTATCGGGAAGATCAAGGAGCACCCGATCCTGGGCAATGGGCGTTTTTTCCTCGAACAGGCGCAGGTGATATACGGACTGCCTGCAGCCGCAAACGCCCACAATATGTGGCTGGAGGTCTTAGTTGAGGGCGGAATTGTCGCATTTGCGCTCTTCTTGGCCATCATCTTCGTTATCTCCGTGAAAAATAAGAAGAATCGATCGGTATTCTATCAAGTCCTTTTGATTCCTGTTGCCGTGTCCCTGGTAATGATGTCAGTGGACGCCATGATGGAAACGAGAGGAGTGATGTTCTTCGCGATGATGTCGATCGGCTATAACTGCAAGTTTTTCGAAACGGCCGTAGACGAAAAAGCCGCTTCTTACTTCGGACCCGGCGATATGACGCTCAGTCTCGGGAAAAGGCTCGGCAAATTGCGCAAGGCTGCGGTATTTGACAAATTGATCCGATGAGCTTTTGCTTAGGATTTAACTGAACATACAAAGAGGAAATAACATGGGCAATTACTATAGCAACGAAAGAGACATTTTGGAGTTGGTATCGCTCCTGAGGGAGCACCATATTCGCTATGCGGTCATCAGTCCTGGCAGCACAAATATATCATTTGCGCAGAGTCTGCTCTATGGACCGGATTTCAAGGTCTTTTCAGCAGTAGACGAGCGCTCCGCTGCGTATATGGCGTGCGGAATTGCCGCAGAGACCGGTGAGCCTGTAGTCATCAGCTGCACCGGCGCGACTGCCGCCCGCAACTATGTTCCCGCATTGACAGAGGCCTTCTACAGAAAGCTGCCTGTCCTTGCAGTGACATCCTCACAGCATTTCGGAAGAGTTGGGCAGTATATTCCTCAGGTTACGGACCGCACCAACCCGATGAATGATATCTTCGTCAAGAGCGTCCAGATTCCCGTCGCCACAAGAGAGGAAGATAAGTGGGCCAACAATCTCAAGATGAACGACGCGATCCTGGAACTGCGCAGAAACGGCGGCGGGCCGGTCCTCATCAATATCGAGACCACTTTCAGCAAGGTGTTCGACGTAAAAGAATTGCCGGAAGTCAGGGTGATCCGAAGATACACACCGGACGACGCAATGCCGAGGATCAAGGCGAAGAAGATCATTATCTTTGTGGGCTCCCATATTGAGTTTGACCGTGGGACGAGCGAGGAAATAGACCGGTTCTGCTCGACCTACAACGCAGTCGTGGTCTGTGATCACACAAGCAATTACAAGGGAAAATATCGCGTGCTCGGCGGACTCACGGAGAGGCAGACCGGCTACCACTCCGCGTGTTGTGACGCCGACCTGCTCATTCATATCGGAGAGATGTCCGGCGCCTATTACAGATTTGAAGGAATCCCGACCTGGAGAGTTAATACGGACGGAGAAGTACGAGATCCCTTCAGAAAACTCACCAAAGTCTTCCAGATGAGCGAAAAGAGGTTCTTCGCCTTCTACAACAGGAAACAGAAGGATCCCGTGGAAAACACATACCTGGATGAGTGGAAGAAGAACGAGGAGTATCTGCTGTCAGAGCTGAAAGAACTGCCTTTCTGCAACGCCTGGATCGCACAGCAGACCGGTCCCCGCCTTCCGGAAGGGTCTGAGATACACTTCGGTATTTTGAACAGCCTCAGGATGTGGAACTGCTTTGAACTGCCGGCAAGTGTAACCGGTTACTGCAATGTCGGCGGATTCGGGATCGACGGCTGCATTTCGACGGTACTGGGGGCATCTCTTGTCAATGACCGGAAGCTGTACTACCTGGTACTCGGTGACCTGGCCACTTTCTACGATCTCAATGCTCTGGGCAACAGGCATATGGGCAGCAATGTCCGTATTCTGGTCGTTAACAACGGCGTCGGATTTGAGATGCGGCACAGGGACAACCGAGGGGATGTATTTAAGGAAGACGCGAACGAGATCTTTGCCGCAGGCGGGCATTTCGGAAACAAATCGAGAAAGGTGCTCAGACACTTTGCGGAAGACCTCGGATTCACATATCTGACCGCAGAGACGAAGGAAGAGTACCTTCAGAACCTCGACAGGTTCACTTCCGGAAGGGAAGCAGAAGACAAGCCCATTCTGTTCGAAGTATTTGTTGACGTTGAGGACGAATACGAGGCATACGAAGCGACAAGATATACCGTTAAGGATAAAACAGCAGTTGCAAAGACGGCTGTCAGAAGCATTATCGGAGAAAAGGGTGTCGAAACACTGAAAGGCATTCTCGGGAAGTGAGTTCGATGACTAAAAAGTTAATAGACAAGTATAATTCATTACCTCTGCAGGTGAAGGCCTCCTTCTGGTTTCTCATCTGTGCTTTCCTGCAAAAGGGAATAACCAGTATTACCACCCCGATCTTTACCAGGCTCCTGAACACACAGGAATACGGGCAGTACAGTGTGTTTCTGTCGTGGCAGACAATCCTGACCAATGTGATCACACTGAATCTGTTCAGCGGAGTATTTGTACAGGGGCTCGTAAAGTTTGAGGATCGGAAGCGGCAGTTTGCCTCTGCCATGCAGGGGCTGGAGCTCACACTCTGCGCTTGTTGGACAGTGATCTACCTGCTGTTCCATAATTTCTGGAACAGGCTGCTCAAACTCAACACACCGCTGATGCTCTCGATGATCGCGATCATATGGACATCAGCTGTCTTTCAGTTCTGGGCGGTGGAACAAAGAGTTGAACTGAAATATCGGAATCTTGTAATACTGACGACCATTGCCTCGATCGGCAGACCGCTTATCGGTATCATCCTGATTTTGTGTTCGGAAAACAAGGTCCTGGCAATGGTGCTGGGCATGGTGATCGCGGACGTGGCCGCGTATGCATGGCTGTTTTTTGTCCAGATGCGCAGGGGAGGCGTATTTTATTCCGCAAGCACATGGAAATACGCGCTGATGTTCAATCTGCCTCTGCTGCCGCATTATCTGTCGATGTCGGTGCTCACCGGTTCTGACAGGATCATGATCAGCAACATGGTGGGATCGAGCGAAGCGGGCATATATAACCTGGCGCACGGCGTATCCTTCATTATGACCTTGTTCAATACAGCCCTTATGCAGACCATAGAGCCTTGGCTGTACAGGAAGATCAAGGAGAAGCGGATCAGCGACATATCAGCGGTAGCCTATCCGACCTTTATGCTGATTGCCGCCGTGAACCTGTTTCTGATCATCCTTGCTCCCGAGATTGTCGCGATCTTTGCGCCGCCTGCTTATTATGAGGCAATCTGGGTCATTCCGCCTCTTGCGATGAGCGTTTATTTCATGTTTGCGTATTGCTTCTTCGCGGTATTTGAGTTTTACTACGAGAAGACGCAGCTGGTCATGATCGCGACGACGACCAGTGCGGTTTTGAACATTATATTGAACTATTTCTTCATACAGATATTCGGCTATAAGGCGGCGGGCTATACTACGCTGACATGCTATATTATCTATGCCGGTTTTCACTATCTGTTCATGCGCAAGATCTGCAACGAGTTTCTTGAAGGCGTGCAGCCCTATAAACTCAAGTATCTCTTGGGGATAACAGGCGTATTTCTCCTGTGCGGTTTCATGTTCCTGCTGACCTACAGCCATCCTGTGATCCGGTACACCATACTTGTGGTTCTGATCGTGGCCGCTATTATCATGAGGAAAACGATTATCGGATTTGTGAAGAAAATGCTCTCCCTCAAGAAGCAGGGGAAAAATTAAAGGATTTCAGAGGACTATGATCAAAAGGACAATAAAGAAAATTGTGAATCTTGTAAAATCGCCCAAACTGGTTCCTATTGTGCAGACTGTCCCGGACAGCGAACTCCTCAAAGGGAAAGTGGCGCTTATTACCGGCGGTTCAGGAGGAATCGGCATGGCGATCGCCGCGAGATTTCTGGCTGCAGGAGCCAAGGTCATCATTGCGGGAACGAATGATGAGAAGCTTGCGAGGTGCTGCGCGCAGCTTGGCAGTGAAGAGAACGTGAAGTCTGTAAAGATGGACGCGAGGAATATCTCCGAGTACCCGACTATGGTGGAGAAGGCTCTGAAGCTTTTCCCTGAATCGAGAATCGACATTCTGGTCAACTCTGCCGGAGTGGTGAATAAAGGGGGATTTTTCGAGATCTCGGAGGAAGAATACGACCACGTCATGGATATCAATGTCAAGGGAGTATTTTTTGCCTGCCAGGCGGTCAGCAGATACATGATTGACAACAAGATCAAGGGACACATCCTGAACATATCCTCCTCCTCGGCGCTGAGACCGGCATGGACGCCTTATCAGATGTCGAAGTGGTCGATCAGAGGCTTTACACAAGGGCTGGCTGACACGCTTCTGCCGTACGGAATTATCGTCAATGCAATCGGGCCCGGGCAGACGGCGACCGGAATGCTGGGCATGGAGGACAATGAATCAATCTACAACGGAAGCAATCCCTGCGGCAGGTACGCGACACCGGAAGAGATCGCCAATCTCGCATTATTTATGGTGGGACAGACAGGAGATTTGATCATAGGAGAAACATTCTACATGACCGGGGGCAGCGGCTCTATCAGCATGCACAGATGAACGGCAGGACATTGCGGCGACGATCGTGCTGCAGGTCTTGGACAATAAGAATATGGACGGAAGAGGATTAGTGCAATGAAAATTTCTAAAATGGCTAACAGGATCAAACCTTCCCTGACCCGGAAACTGTTTGATATGGCCAAGCAGTATGAAAATGTCATAGATTTCACACTGGGAGATCCCGATTACGAGACCCCCGACTATGTAAAGAAAGCCGGCTGTGACGCGATTACGGCAGGTAAGACCAAGTATGCGGCAAATGCCGGGATTGCGGAACTGAGAGAAGTCGTCGCGGCCAGGATCGAGGACGAGACACATGTCCGCTATGATCCCGCTACGGAGATTCAGATCTCAGTAGGCGCCATGGAAGGGCTTTTCCTGACGCTGTGCTGTCTGGTCGACCCGGGCGACGAAGTAATCATCCCCTCTCCGCACTGGGTGAATTACGCGCATATGACCGAGATCCTGAGCGGGCATCCCGTATTTGTCGAGGCAAAGGAAGAGAACGACTTTGTCGTAAAGCCTGAGGACGTGCTCGACGCGGTGACGGACAGGACCGTCGCCATCATCATTAACTCTCCTAATAATCCCACAGGAGCTGTATATGACGCGGACACCATCGAGAAGCTCTGTCAGATTGCGATCGATAAGGACCTGATGATCCTGTGGGACGAGTGTTACAAGAGCATTCTCTATGACGGGGCAAAATATACTTCCATCCTGGATTTCCCCGGCATGAAGGATCACGCGGTGGTCATCAACAGCTGCTCCAAGAGATACTCCATGACCGGCTGGCGAGTCGGCTACCTGGCGGGTCCTGCAGAGCTTGTCACCAACATGCCCAAGCTCCAGGAGAACATAGCGGCCTGCGTCACGGTTCCTTCCCAGTACGCGGCCATCAAAGCGCTCAGCAGCGACGACACCGAGCCCGACAGAATGCGCGCCGGCTTCGAGAGCCGCAGAAATGTCCTTGTGAAGGAAATTAACGAGATCGATAAGCTCAGCGTCCGCGCACCCAAAGGAACCTTCTACGCCATGGTCAACATCCAGGGGACCGGCATGACCAGCGAAGAGTTTGCCTACGCCCTGCTCGAGAAGGAGCAGGTGGCCGTGGTGCCCGGCATCACTTACGGGCCGGCCTGCGAGGGCTATGTGAGGATTGCTTTTACCATGAACGAAGACAAGATCGAAGAAGGCGTGCGGCGCATCAGACGCTTCGTTGAATCCCTGTGAGGAGGAACATATGAAAAGACTTTTAATGCTCGGCGGATCCATGCAGCAGATTCCGATCATCAAGATGGCCAAGGAAATGGGCCACTACGTGATCACCTGCGACTACGCGCCGGAGAACCCCGGCCACAAATTCGCCGACGAATACTACGATGTCAGCACAACGGACCTGGACGGCGTCCTGAACCTGGCGAAAGGCCTTAATATCGACGGAATCATCGCCTACGCCTCCGACCCGGCCGCGCCGACGGCCGCCTACGTGGCCGAGAAGCTGGGCCTGCCCGGCAACCCCTATGAGTCCGTGAAGCTCTGCACCGAGAAGGACCTCTTCCGGGAGTTCCTTAAGGAGCACGGCTTCAACTGCCCCAAGGCCAAGGGTTACACCACCTACGAGGACGCCCTGGCGGACATCGACGAATTCAAGTTCCCTGTGATGGTCAAGCCCGTGGACTCTTCAGGCTCCAAGGGCGTTGTCAAAATATTCTCCAAAGAAGAGCTCAAAGACGCCGTGGAGGAGGCTCTCTCTTATTCCCGCGGAAAGCGCTTTATCGTGGAGGAGTTCATCGTCAAGAAGGGCTACCAGGTGTCCGGCGACGGCTTCAGCGTGGACGGAAAGCTGGTCTTCACCAGCTACGGAAATGAACTCTACAGCGGCGTCGGCGGGACCAGAGAGTACGTGGCGCTGGGAGAATTCTGGCCGTCTCTTCTGACCAAAGAGCAGAAGCAGAAGGTCGACGACGAACTGCAGCGCCTGATCAGCGCGCTGGGCATGAGAACCTGCGCCTACAACATCGAGGTGATTCTGGACGAGAACGACACGCCTTACGTCCTGGAGCTGGGCCCCCGCAACGGCGGCAGCTACATTCCCCAGCTGATTAAATACGCGACCGGCGTGGACCTGGTCAGATACACGATTCTGGGCGCCCTGGGCGAGGACTGCAGCGGTCTGAAGATGACCGAGACCACCGGCGTCTGGAGCAACTACATGATCATGAGCCACGTGGACGGGCGCTTTAAGGGCATCAAGTTCGAGGAGAACTTCGAGAAAAACAACCTGCTGGACGTCTACTGCACCGCGAGCGTCGGAGACGAAGTGAAGGCCTACAAGAACACGACCAATTCCATGGGAACCATCCTCTTCAAGGCGGATTCCGTGGAGGAGATGATCAGGATCACAAATTCAATTGAAGATTACTATCAGGTTGAAGTTGAGTAAAAACGCAGAACACAGCACAATCGGAAGGAGAAGGCTATGACTCCCGAAGTCAGCATTATCATTCCCGTTTATAACGTGGAGAAGTACATACATCAGTGCATGAAGAGCATTCTCGCGCAGAAGGATGTGGATTTTGAGATCATTGCGGTGGATGACGGATCCCCGGACAACTGCCCGGCCATATTGGACCGCTATGCGGAGAAGGATCCGAGAATCCATGTGATCCACCAGGAAAACGGCGGCGTCTCCCGGGCCAGGAATAAGGGACTCGAGAGTGCGAGCGGGAAGTGGTGCTACTTTGTCGACTCGGACGACTGGCTTGTAAAGGACGGGCTCTCCAAAGCGCTGAAATTCGCCGATGAGAGCGGGGCGGACGTGGTCTTCGTCGACTGCAGAGAGTGCTACGCAAGCGGCAACAAGAAGAGGATCCGACTGTTTTCGCAGCCCTTTAATACGGCAGATCCGCAGACGATCGAGGACATTCAGGCGTCTATACTTTGCCACAAGATGAGTCCCTACTTCTTGCCGGGAGCAGACAACGCGTATCCCGCGCCCTGGAGCAAACTCGTGCGCACCGCGCTGATCCGGGACAACAATATCCTGTTTGACCCCTATGTGGGTGGCGTCTATGATGACGGGCTGTTCACTCTGGAGATTCTCGAGGCCGCCGGGAGAGTGGCTTACAACGCGGACTGCCTGTACAACTACAGGATCCTGGAGACGTCGATCGTGCACACCAACAGCAAGGGCAGGATCGAGAAGTTTGAGAAGAACTGCACCAGAGTGGATGACTTCCTGGGGCGCTATGGGAAAGCGCAGAAATTCACGGATGCTGAGTACGCCCGCAGGATCGCCTATCTGTCCAGCATGCTTGCGACTTCTTTCAGCGCCAAAGGGATGATGGACAAAAAAGAGTACCTGTCCATTCTGGGCAGATCGCCCTGGAAAGAGGCCATCGAAGGAGTGGATCCGGGGCTCCTTGAGGGCAAGCACAAGTTTACTTACCTGTGCCTCAAGAGTAAGAATACGGCGGGACTGAAGATCTACGGAAGACTGAAGAACATTAAGAACAAAAGAAAATAAATCAGCAAAAAAAGCCGGTGGGAGCAGACGAGTATGAAGAAAGCATATATACTTACCTTCTTTTACAGCACAAATTACGGCAGTAAACTCCAGGCAACAGCTCTGGCCAGATATGTTGAGTCGTTGGGGTATGAGGTGTGCTTTATAAAGACTTTCTGGGATATTCCCTATCTTTTAAGGCACCCGTCCCTGATGTATACAAGGGTGATGAACCTGATCAACAGAAAGCAGGCCCATGCCTTTTTCTCCGATGAGGACTATCCCATCTCAGAAGAAAGACAGAGGAGGATTGACCATTACAACCGCACGGAGCTGAAATATATAACAATCACAAAACACGAGCAATGGAAGAAAATCCTTAAAGAAAATCCGGTGTTTATCGCCGGAAGTGATATTATCTGGCAGCCGGCGCTCGGATATCCCGACAAATATTTTCTGGATTTCGCCTACTATACAGGATGCAGGAGAATATCCTATGCATCGAGCGTAGGCGCCAAGCAGCTGCCGGCAAAATACAGAAAATACTACAAGAAGTATCTCGAATCCTTCGACGCCATCTCAGTAAGGGAAAATGCGACGATTAAGCTTTTTAAGGGGATCGTGAATAAAAAAATCGTAAAGGTCATCGATCCTACACTGCTCGTTCAGACAGAAGTGTGGGATAAGCTGTCCGAGCAGGCTAAAATACCGGACACGGTGAAACCCGGTGAGTATATTCTGTGCTATTTTGTCATGAAAGATGAGCGCTATTGGAAATATGTGCAGTTAGCGGAGCAGCTTACGCACAAGAAAGTAGTAGTTCTTCCCATGCACAGGCAGGACGAGATTCAACCCTATGAAATCATACCTGACGGAACGCCGAGTGAGTTTGTATGGCTGATTAAAAACGCAGCATTTGTGATTACGGATTCGTTCCATGCATCGGTCTTCTCTTTTATTTACGAAAAGGAATTATATATTCTCAGGCGGACCAGGCAGGATGAGGATGAAAAGTTTGCAGACCTTCTGTCAAGATACGGAATGAGCGACCGGATGGTGACAGATGAGACCGCATTCAGCAGAAAAGAACAACATTCATATGAGGAAGGCAAAAAAAGGCTAGAGGCGGATCGGGAGTTTGCAAGACAGTTCCTTAAGGAAAGTTTAGGATAAAGTGAGGAAAATGATGAACACCGATTTAAAAAAACTGATTATTGTAGGAACCGGTCCAAATGCGAAGCACGTCTGCAAACTGGTCCAGTTTTATGGGCTTTTTGAAGTAATCGGATTTACGGTGGATGAACAATACATTACCGAGGATACTTTTGAAGGACTGCCGATTTATCCTCTTGAGAAAGTAGATACTATAGTTGACACGAACGAGGTCCTGTTTTTTGTCGCGCTTTTGTGGAACCGCCTGAACGCGGACAGAAAGGATCTGTATCTGCGGCTCAAGGCAAGGGGCTTTAAGTTTGCCAATATTATTTCGCCCAAGGCCAGCATCAGAGGTACGATCGCGGGCGACAACTGCTGGATCCACGACTTTGTCGTCATCCAGAACGATACGACGATCGGCAACGATGTGGCGATCATGGCCCAGTCGCTGGTCGGCGACAGCGCGGTCATCGAAGACCACTGCTTCCTCGGTGCCAAGTCCACCGTAGGCGGCGGGGCGGTCATCGGCGAGCAGACTTTTGTGGGCATAAGCTGCACGGTCTTTGACGACACTAAGGTGGGCAAAAAATGCATTCTCGGCGCCTGCACTTCCGTTAAGCGCAATGTGCCGGACTGCTCACTCTACAAGACTTCTTCGGATATCGTGATCAAGCAGTATGATGAAGACGTGATCGAGAGCAAGCTCATGTTCTCCAAGAATGTGAGATAGTGAAAAAAGGAGCAGATTCTATGAAACCGGCAAATATCGGCAATTATTTTGAGGACTTTGTGGTGGGGGAAGTGATCGACCACGCGCTGTCCAAGACGGTTTTCGAGAGCGACAATAATCTGTTCTGTCTTCTGACCATGAATTATCACCCGGTGCACACGAACGCCCACTATGCGGAGCAGCAGGTACACGGGCAGATTCTGGTGGTGGGACCCCTGGTATTCAGCCTTGTGGTTGGCTTTACGGTTCCGGATATCAGCGGGAAAGCGATCGCCAACCTGGATTATGAGGCCATCAAGCATTTGGCGCCCACCTTCGTGGGCGATACGCTGTACGCGAGGACAGAGGTCCTTGCCTGCAGGGAGTCCAAATCCAAGCCGGACAGGGGCATTGTCTATGTCGAGACGACCGGCTACAACCAGAACGGCGTGGACGTGATCAAATTCAGGAGACACGTTCTGGTCAAGAAGAGACCGGCGGAATAAGGCGCCGGGCGGCAGAATGCGCGGTGAGCGCTGACGGAACTGTCAAAAAACAGTACGGGCGAAAGATATGACGTGGAAAAAAGAGATCAGAGATAAATATGAAGAGGCGAGGCAGGAAGTCGCTCTGGCCGGCGGGCAGAAGCGAATCGACAGGCAGCACCTCAGAGGAAAAATGACCGCCCGGGAGAGGATGGAAGCCTTTTTCGATGGCGGGAATTTTACCGAGATCGAGATGTACGCCAGGACGCGCATCAAGCCCGAAGAGGTTCAGAAGAAGCAGTACGTGGGCGACGGCGTCGTCTGCGGCTACGGCAAGGTGAACGGGATCACGGTGTACGCGATCTCGCAGGACGCGACGATCAGCGGCGGAGCCGGCGGCGAGACGCATGTGAACAAGATCAGCCGGACGCTGGAGATGGCCATCAGCACGAAGAGCCCCTTTGTACAGCTCTGCGACAGCGGCGGCGCAAGGATCGAGGAGGGCATTTTGTCCCTGTCGGCCTACAGCCGGCTGTTCCTCCTCAACACGCAGGCATCCGGCTATATCCCTCAGATCGCCGCGATCATGGGCAACTGCGCGGGCGGGTCGGCTTATTCCCCTGCGATGTGCGATATTTTGTTCATGGTTAAGGATACGAGTCAGTTCTTCATAACGGGGCCCAAGGTCATCAAGGCGCTGACGGGAGAAGAAGTCACGATGGATGAGCTTGGCGGCGCGCACGTGCACGCGCAGTACAGCGGGCAGGCGCACTTTGTGTGTGAGAACGACAAGGAGTGCCTGGAGAAGATCCGGGAAGTACTGGCCTATATCACAATTCCCAAGATTCCTTACGAGAACGAACGAAAAATTGACTATACAAAGCTCGGCAGGCAGCTGGAGCGCATCGTGCCCGAGAACACCAGGCAGCCTTACGATGTGCGCGAAGTCATCGAGAGCATTGTCGATGAGGCGAAGTTCGTGGAGCTTCTGGACGAGTTTGCCAAGAATCTGGTTGTCGGATTTGCCCGCCTGGACGGCAGGGCGGTCGGCATCGTGGCCAACCAGGCCCAGCACATGGGCGGGTCGCTGGACTGCGACGCGGGCGACAAGTGTGCGAGATTCGTGCGGTTTTGTGACTGTTTTGACATCCCGCTGCTGGTGCTGGTCGACGTGCCCGGCTTTTTCCCGGGAACAGCCCAGGAGAAGAAGGGAATCCTCAGACACGGCAGCAAGATCCTGTACGCCTTTTCGGAGGCTACGGTCCCGAAGATCTCCTTGATCATGCGCAAAGCCTACGGCGGCGCCTACTGCGCCATGAACAGCAAGGCTATGGGCGCGGACGTGGTCTACGCGTGGCCTATCTGTGAGCTGGCCGTCATGGGAGCCGACGGAGCCGTGGATGTGATCTTCAACAGGGAGCTCAGCCAGGCCGAGGATCCGGACAGGCTGCGCGAGGAGAAAATAGAGAGCTATAAAGAGAAGTACCTCAATCCCTATTTTGCCGCGTCCTGCGGGTTTGTGGATGAGGTCATTCTCCCTGAGGACACCCGTGAGAGGCTGATCGGAGCCTTTGCCGGGCTGGAGAATAAGACAGTCGTTACGATTAAGAAAAAGCATGGGAATATCGCGCTGTGAGCGGCGCGGGCGCGCGGCCGGAAGGGCGCGGCGGCGGGCCGGGCAGACGGCCGGAAGGGCGCGGCGGCGGGCCGGGCAGACGGCCGGAAAGGCGCGGCGCCGGGCCGGGCAGACGGATGGCGCTCCTGCATGGAGAATATGATGAATAAAACCGAGGATTTGCTGCTCAGAAGTATTATGTTTCTGCCGGCACACAACACCAAATTTATAGATAAGGCCCTCACAGGCGACGCGGACGCGATCATTCTGGACATGGAGGACGCGGTTCCGGCGTCCCGCAAGGCTCAGGCGCGGCAGGTCATCGCCGATTACAGCCGGCGCGGGCTCCTCTCGCAGAAGAAGGTCTTCATCCGCATTAACCATATCGGAACCAAAGACTTCGTGGACGACTTCTCGGAGCTGGTCCTTCCCGGCATATACGGCTTTATGCCCGCCAAAATATTCAACGCCGAGGACATCGTCTTCATCGACAAGCTGCTGAGCTTCTTTGAGATCAAAAACGGCCTGCCCGAAGGGCAGATCGCGCTGGCCCCCCTCATCGAGACCACGGAGGCCGTAGAAAACGCCGCCGCAATAGCGGGGGCGAGTGAGCGTCTGGTGGCGCTGTGTTTTGGCGCGGAAGACTACCTGAACGATCTGGGGAGCACCTACATCTACCAGGAATCCGCACTGGTCATGCCCAGAGCCAAAGTAGTGAACGCAGCGAGAATGAACGGACTTCTTCCAATCGATACGCCGTACCTGAATATTCGGGATATCGAGGGATTAAGGGCAGACTGCAGGCAGGGCTACAAGAACGGCTTTGCGGGGAGACTCCTGCTCAATCCCAGGCAGGTGGAGGCCGCCAATGAGGCTTTCCTGCCCGACGAGGAGCAGATGGCACACGCGCGGCGCGTCATCGAGGCCGTCGAGGAGGTGGGTAAGACCGGCGTCTCCGGCGTCGCCATGCTGGACGGCGGCATGGTGGGCCCGCCCATGTTAAAGAGAGCCAGGACGATCATGAAGCAGATCGAGATGGCGGGGAAGTGAAATTGGGGAAAACAATGAGAGTATTTGTCACAGGCATAAATGGCCAGCTGGGCCACGACTGCATGATCGAACTGGCCGGGAGAGGCTATGGAGCCATAGGGTCGGATATTCAGGAGGCGCCGGCAGGCGCCGGTGCGAGGCCGGGGAGCGCCGGCGGCGCGGCGGACTCGGAAGCGGGCAGCGGCCCGGGCGCGGATCAGAAACCGCCGGCAGGCGGCTGCGCAGCACCGCACAGTGCCGCGATCTGTCGTTCAGCGCAGCCCTACGTCCAGCTCGACATCACCGACCGGGAAGCCGTGCTCCGCACGATCCGGGAGATCCACCCCGACGTGATCATCCACTGCGCCGCCTGGACGGCCGTGGACGCCGCGGAGGACGAGGCGAACCAGCCCAAAGTCTACGCGATCAACGCCGAAGGAACCCGCCACATGGCGGAGGCGGCCCGCGCTGTAGATGCAAAGATGATCTATATCAGTACGGACTATGTTTTTGACGGGCAGGGGGAGCGCCCCTGGCAGCCGGACGACAAGAATTATGCGCCCCTCAACGTCTACGGAAAGAGCAAGCTGGAGGGCGAGCTGGCCGTGTCGTCCCTGCTCGAGAAGTACTTTATAGTCCGCATCGCCTGGGTCTTCGGCGTCAACGGCAAAAACTTCATCAAAACAATGCTGAACGTCGGCAAAACCCACGACACAGTGAGAGTCGTCAACGACCAGATCGGCACGCCGACCTACACCCATGACCTGGCGCGCCTCCTTGTGGACATGGCGGAGACGGACAAATACGGTTACTACCACGCGACCAACGAGGGCGGCTATATCAGCTGGTACGACTTTACCTGCGAGATCTACAGGCAGGCGGGCCTGTCCACCAAAATAGTGCCCGTCACAACAAAGGAATACGGCTTGAGCAAGGCGGCTCGGCCTTTCAACAGCCGGCTCGATAAGTCTAAGCTCGCGGAGGCCGGATTTGTGCCGCTGCCGGTGTGGAAGGACGCGCTGAGCAGATACCTCAGGGAAATAGGAGAGGTCTGACGCCGCCGGCGGGATTTTGTGCGGCCGGCGATGGATGACGCGATCGGCGGAAGTTGTGCGGCTGACGGGACTCTACGCGGCCGGCGATATTTTGAAGGAGATTAAAAATTATGAAGGGTATTATCTTAGCGGGCGGCGCCGGCACGCGCCTCTATCCTCTGACGATTGTGACAAGTAAGCAGCTGCTGCCGGTCTACAACAAGCCCATGATCTACTATCCGCTCAGCACACTGATGCTGGCCAAGATCCGCGAGGTGCTCATCATCTCGACGCCGGAGGACACGCCCCGCATCAGCCAGCTCCTGGGGGACGGCTCCCAGTTCGGCATGCAGCTGGAATACGCGGTGCAGGAGAAGCCTGAAGGGCTGGCGCAGGCCTTCACCATCGGCAAAGACTTTATCGGCAACGATAGCTGCGCGATGATCCTGGGGGACAATATTTTCTACGGAAATGGACTCAACGCCAAGCTGTCCGGCGCGGTGAAGGCTGCGGACCGGGGGCAGGCGACGATTTTTGGCTACTATGTGGAGGATCCGGAGCGCTTCGGCATCATGGAGTTCAAAAAAGTGTCCGACGACAAAGACGAAGGCCTCAAAGTCCTGTCTGTCGAGGAGAAGCCGGCCAATCCCAAGTCCAATTATGCGATTGTCGGGCTATATTTTTACCCGGCCGGAGTGAGTGAAATGGCCGAGGAGGTCAAACCTTCGCCGAGGGGCGAGCTGGAGATCACCACGCTCAACGAGATGTATCTGGAAGAGGGCAGGCTCCACGCGCAGCTGCTCGGACGCGGCTTTACCTGGATGGATGCCGGCACCATCGACAGCCTGCGGCGCGCGACCAACTTCGTGTGTATGATCGAGCAGTACCAGGGCATGTCTATTTCGGCGCCGGAGGAGATCGCCTACCGATTCAAGTGGATCGACGAGGAGCAGCTGCGGCAGAGCGCCGACAAGTACGGGAAGAGCCCGTATGGGGAACATCTGCGGGCGGTTCTGGAGAACCGGATTGTGCTGTAAAATAGCCTAATAGACGAGGAAGAGCTATGATCAACTATCAAGTCAGCGCAACACTGCTCAGATATATTGTCCCGTTCACATATGAGGGAGATTTTGACGAAGCCTGTGCCAAAATAGACCGCGAAGACTCGGATCAGGCAGCAGCCGGCAAGCCTTTCGACCGGGGGTGGATCCGCTATACGCCCTCCATGGTCAGGGGGGAGAGCGATCTGTACGCCTATATCCGCGAGGAGTTCATGTTTGACGATCCGGCTGGCGCGCAGCCTGGTAAGGCCGGCGCGCAAGTGAACGCGCAGCCCGGGGAGGGCGGCGCCGCGCCGGCGAGCGGCGCGCAGCTCATGCCACTGTCTGACAAGAAGAGCGGCGCGCAGTGGATTCACCGAAAATTGGGCAAGAGAACGCCTCTCGCGCAGCTGGTGCTGCTTCCCAATTACAAGATCAACTCCGGAAAGGGCGGAAAGAATCCCCAAGTCACACCTGAGGAATGGGACGAATACTACGAGAAGGCCGTGCACATTGATCTGACCGAAATGGGCATCTATCTTTTCCGCAACGGGCTGGGCTTTGTGTGGTATGAGCTTGATCCGGGGCGGATCCCATCCGTCCGGCTCATTGGGATGCAGAAGCACATCAAAGAGCTGAACCTGGCGTCCAAGATCAGCTTATTGAAGATCGAGAAACAGCCAGTTGGCGAAGGAATGGTTGTGGGCAAAAAAGTGATCCACAACAACGGCGAAAAATACTATGGCAAAGACATCTATTTGACGCCGTTCTTTATGGGGAAGATGCTGGTCGATACGATGCGGTTTCTGGGGGTCACTTTTTTGACGGAGAGGAAAGCGACCTATCCCGTCATGCTCAAAATGGCCAAGAGGTTTGTCGAGGCCTTTCCGTATGACAAAAAAGAGTATAGCGCTCAGACACTGGAGCGCGCCGCGCAGGATTATCCCACGTTCCCGGATAAGGCGGTTCTGTTCTCCTACGGCTATATGTACAATCCGGAGAATCCGGAGGATCTCGGGGAGGAGATGGATCGGTGCGCGCTGTCCTTTTACCTGACAAAAGGGTATCTGGCGGGGTATAGCTGCCCTGCAGATATCGCGGAGAAGATGGTGAAACCCTTCAGGAATGCCATATGGTTCGCGAGCAGCGAAGGAGCCAGTTACTTTAATTGGGGGACTGATGCGAAGCCGGAGTTTTATACGGGCGGGATCATGCCCAAGATCAAAAATGACTACTTCCCGCTCTTCATAAAGTCGCTGTACCAGTCCTATTCGCTGTTCCTTTTTGGCAGGAAGATTCAGGAAGAGATCCCGGCGCAGGACATCGAGAGAATGAGCGACGAGGACTACGAACGGATTGCCAAAAGATATGAGGAGATCAACCTTTTCCTCACCAAGAGCATGGCGACTTCGGTCAGCCACATCGACCATCAGAGTGAGTTTTACAACTATCTGAAGGAGCGGCTCAGGATCGCGGAGGATGCGCGGAGCATCGGCAGCGGGCTGGATGCTCTGGACGCCTTGCAGAAGGAGGAGCGCCACAGGAAGGAAGTGATTCGCCTGGCGGAGGTGAGCCGGCTGGAGAAGGAGAAAGAGGAAGAAGAGAAGCAGAGAGATAATGCGGTCCAGCGGGTGCTGGAGATCATATCTATGCTTGCGATTGCTTCGGCTTTGATTGACAGTTACGATTTTATCTCTAAACTTGCCATTGGTCAGGAAGAGAGCTGGGGGTGGATGTTCGCGAAACATCCCGGCGTTTTCCTGCTTGAGCTGGTGGTTGTTCTGGGGATTGCTGCCATTGCAATCAGGGGACTCATTATGATAAGAAAGAGCAAGAAGAAGGCCGAGAAGGGCTAGGGCCGCGGCTTGACGCGGTTTGACGCGGAGCAGCCGCGCTCAGCCGGTTCAGCGACTTGCGCTGCCGTGTGCTCGGCGGCTCGCGCCGCCGGCGTTGGCGCCGCATACAAGCCTTGACACAAACTAAAAATGCCTCTTTCGGCAGATTTGAATTCTGTGAATTCTGCCGGGAGAGGCATTTTTTACTTAATTTTTTTCGAAGATTTTTGTCGAGCTGAAAGCTATATGTGTTCTTTAAAAACCCTTCTTTCTCAAAAATCTTCAAAATCGCCCAAAATCAATGAAATTCTGCATCTCAAACGGTTTCGCCGGGGGATCCGTGCAGCCCTGATCGCCCTGGCGGAGCGGTTTGATTCGGAGGCGGTAGGCCTTGTGCTGCTTGATTCGGAGGTGTTTGATCTTGAGTCGTCCCTTCCGGATTATGCATATATTAATTTTGGCTGCATAAAATATTTTTAAATATACATGTCTTGGGCCCCTCTGATGAACATAGCAGGTCGATATTTTGACGGATATGCATAAAGAATTAATAGACTTAATAATCTGAATATTGTGGACAATTTTTTGGCGGGGCTGCCAGCCTCGCAGGATTTTCGCTATACCCTCTGAGACTATAGGTATGTGTTTACGAGGCCCTATTCTGGTGGGAAAATCACCAATATAGGGAATAGAAAAAGGGTACAGCCCGGTAGCTGCGCCCGAAGGGAAGCGCTTTGCCGGCAGCGGGAAAACGTTTCTTTTCCAAATGGAGATCGAAAATTCAATTCAAAATATCGAACATTTTCTGTTTTCCGTTCAATAGAGGGGCACAAAACATGCATATTTATTATTTTTGCGTGTACGAAATATCGTAAAATTTTGGTATTGGCTCAGAATCTGAAATGATCCAATCTTTTGCCGATTTCACAAAACAATATCTTCCAAATAAATGTGATAAACTAAAGTAATACAATCGGCCGGAGATGCTGACCGACTTAATGGTCAACAGTTACAAAGGGGAGATAACTATGTCAATATGGGACGATGATATGGAATGGGACGATGATTCCGAAGATGACGATGATATAGATTGGGATGATGATCCTGAATTGCGGCAATTCAAGGTTAAGAAAGGTGAGTTAATGAGGGGGCTGACCAACTGAAATTCGAATCCTCAATCAGAACTTTCTTCGTATAAAGTGCAATGAAAACTGCAGTTGGACCACATGAGCTCATTTTGATCATCCTGCCCCCATACCCAAGAGAGCAAGCCGGCCGATCAGGCACTAATTTCCCGTCAAGTTGGACCATTACGCCCATCCAAGGAGAGGTTGCCCCCATTCACATGCTTCCCCAAGAAGGCGTGATGGAGGCAACCTCTCCACATTTCTTGACTATGATCCAACTCCGGTTTATTATGACATGATTTCAATGTGATTTGCCTGCAAGCAGAGATTTGCATGGGGTCCGGAGAAGGAATTTGTGCGTTTATGATCCAACGAACAGAATTTGCCGCGAACCCGCCCCAGCGCCGCTCAGATATTCAGAATCCCGGCCGAAGTAAGGAACAGAATAAACATGATCACCGGCACGATGTACTTGATCATGACGCGGTAGAGGTTCTTGAGGCCGAACCCCCGGCCGCCGTACTCGACCTCTTCGACGATCCAGTCGGGGCCGACGACCCAGCCGATCAGGATGGCGGACAGCATGGAGATGAAGGGCATCATGAAGCTGTTGCTGATGTAGTCCATCAGGTCCAGGAGCTGGCCGATGCTGCCGTTGGGCAGCGGGATCTCGACGTAGAACTTGCTGTAGCCCAGCGCGATGATGACGGAGGCTGCCGTGTAGAGGAGGGTCAGCGAGATCGTGGTGGGTTTGCGCTTAGTGTGGAAGATTTCCATGCAGTTGGCCACGATGGTCTCCAGGACCGAGACGCAGCTGGTCAGCGCCGCGAAGGCGGCCATGACGAAGAAGGCCAGGCCCACGAAGCGGCCCAGGGTCGGCATCGAGGCAAAGACTTTGGGGAGCGAGATGAACATCAGGCTCGGGCCTGCTTTCATGCCTTCCACGCCCTCGAAGACGAAGATCGACGGGATGATCATGAGGCCCGCCAGGAGCGCCACACCCGTGTCAAAATATTCAATCTGGTGAATGGATGCGTTGACATCCACGTCTTTTTTGATGTAGGAGCCGTAGGTGATCATGATGCCCATGGAGACGCTGAGCGAGAAGAAGATCTGGCTCATGGCGTCCAGCAGGATCTGCAGGAAGCGCTTGACAGTCAGGCCCTCGAAATTGGGCGTCAGGTAGACCGCGAGGCCCTGCAGGCCGGTGCGCGTGACGCCGGCGTCGTCCGTGTGCGTGAGCGTCAGCGCAAATATGGCGATCGCTACGATCATGATGAGCATGATGGGCATCAATATTTTGGAGCATTGTTCGATGCCCTTCTCGACGCCGTTAAAGACGATCCAGGCCGTGAGCAGCATGAAGACCGTGGCGTACAGCGTGGACTGGCTCGGGGACGTGATGAAGTCCGTGAAGAAGCTGTCCTGCGCGGCGGCGCCGCCCTGGCCGGTCATGTAGACGACGATGTAGCGCGTGATCCAGCCGCCGATGACGGCGTAGTAGGTCATGATCAGCACCGGCACCAAAAAAGTGAGAATCCCAAGGAACTTCCACTTGGGGCGCATTTCGGCGTAGGCGCGGATGGAGTTTTTGCCGGTCCGGCGGCCGATCGCGATGTCGCTGGTCAGGAGCGTAAAGCCGAAGGTGAACGTCAGGATAAGATAGATCAAAATGAAGAGGCCGCCGCCGTCTTTGGCTGCCAGGTAGGGGAAGCGCCAGAGGTTGCCGACGCCGACCGCGCTACCGGCGGCTGCCATGACGAAGCCGATCTGGCCGGTGAAGCCGTGCTTTTTGTGGGCGTGGTGGCCGGAAGTGGTGGTTGCTGTGGGGGTGGTGTTGTTGTTTTCCATATTTTGTCCTTGTTTGATTGGCCGATTGTTGATTAGCTGATTGCCGGTTAGTCGATTGCTGGTCGGCCGGTTAGCCGATTGCTGGTTGGCTGATTAGCCGGTTGCACTGGTTGCATCAAATAGAAACGGGTTGCCCGGGGGCAGCCCGCTTTACTAGGGTATCATAGCAAAGATGCTTTTGCTACGATAAATAAGATCAGTCAAAATGGTTAAAAAATATCAAATGTTCATGCGGATATTGTTTATGCATATATTAGTTTTTGATGCATAACGAAGATGTCATATATACATGTTTTGAGACCCTTTGTTAAAAAAAATGGGTCGATATTTGGGCGGGTATGCATAAAGAATTAATAGACTTAATAATCTGAATATTGTACACAATTTTCGGGGGGGGGCCTGGCCGGGGGGGTTGCACTAGTCAATGTTTTTTGGACACGCATATATATGGTTTGCGATAGCCGGACGACAAGCAAGTGCACTGCATGAGTCCGCCGGCTCACCCGCGCCGGACCATCAAATGCCCCGGTTTAAATGGCATAATGCCCAATTCACAGCACCCGGCAACAAAAATCCGGATCTCCATGCTATAATTCAGTTGAGACACTTCTGATGAGAAGATAGTGAGAAGATAGTGAGAAGATGCCTCAATGAACAGAAAGGAGCAGACCTATGAAATATTGCCCATTTTGCGGAGGATTAATAGAAGATACTGTCAAGATTTGCCCATACTGCAATTTTAAGCTGGAGTCTTCCGGCTTTAGCGGGAACACAACGGGCGGGAGTTCGAACTCCACCGGAACCGGCCGGACGACAGATCCGAACAACGCCACAGGAACCGGCACCGCCACAGGATTCAACAACACAACAGAAACCAACAACACCAATTCCACAAACCGTCCTTTCGAATGGAACATCGACGGCGAAGGCAGTCAGTCAACCGGCGGCAGCTCATACGGAACAGCGTCGAACGATCATGGCACCGCACCGAACGGCTACGGCACCGCACCGAACGGCTACGGCACCGCGTCGAACGACTACGACACTGCACCAAATGACTACGACGACCAGGAAGACGACGATGAGCCCGTCGGCATATTCGACAGGATCAAGGCCGCAGCGGGAGGTTTCTTCGGGGACGGCCCCGGGAACAGAAGCTTCATCGTGGTAGGCGTAGCGCTGCTCGCCGCGGTAGTTATTGTGGGCGCTGTTTTGGCACATGGGCTTTTCAGCAAGAAGACAGGAACGACCGGAACAAGCGAGGTTGCATCTAATACCGGCGTCACGACGTCGAGCACCGGAGAAGAGACAGGATCGGACAACGGCGGCAATACCGGAACCGATTCCTCGTCAAAGACCGGGAAAGACAACACCGATAACGTCATCGATACGACCCCCACAGACGAGATGAAGAAGCGCCAGGAGGAGGCCGAGAAGAGAAAGGCCGAGCAGGAAGCAGCCGAGAAGGCCGAGCGCGAGGCGGCAGAGAAGAAAGCCGCACAGGAGAAGGCAGCGGCAGAGAAGAAGGCAGAAGAAGCCAAGAAGGCCGAGGAGGCCAAGAAGAAGGCGGAAGAAGCTAAGAAAGCCGAAGAGGCTAAGAAGGCCGAAGAAGCCAGAAAGGCCGAAGAGCAGAGGAAATCCGAGCAGGCCAAGGAGGAAGCGGCAAAAGAGCGCCAGGCCGAAGAGGCCAAGAAAAAGGCAGAGGAAGAGGCCAGGAAGAAGGCCGAGGAAGAGGCCAGGAAGAAGGCAGAAGAAGAGGCTAAAAAGAAAGAAGAGGAAGAAGCCAAAACCCCCGCGATTGCGGAGGAAGCCTTCAAAGCGCTGTACCAGGGCAAAAAATTCCTGTACGGGCAGCAGTTCACCTGCTATCTGACGGATCCGGCCGCGGCGCAGGAAAGCCAGGCCCAGGGCCAGAACCAGGACCAGTCCCAAGACCAGAACCAAGGACAAAACCAAGGCCAGAACCAAGCCCTGCCCGTCGGACTGGACATCACGGAGATCCCGGAAGGCGAGATGGCCTACTATGTCTATGACTTCGACGAAGACGGAGCCGTAGAGCTGCTGACGCTGGTGCTGACGCAGGACCGCACTATTTTGGCGACGATGTATGAGTTTGACGGCGAACAGGCCATGGCGGCAAACCAGATCGAAGTCGAGATGCCTGCCAACGCGGACGGCATTAAGCGGAGACTTCCGATCGTCGGGGGAGTGCCGGCTTTTGCGAATGCTTTTGTCTACAAGGTTGACGACAGCGTCCGCATCGGGTTTGAGTTCGCGAATGTGGCCGTGCACGCGAATGGCACGCAGCACGACATCCTGAGCTACGTCTATGAAGGCGATGTGTTCGAGCTGAGAGATTCTTTCACGCTGGCAGGCTCGACCATCGAGATGGTCGTCATGAGCGACGTGAAATATTATAAGGAACTGCGCGAGAAGTTCGCGAAGCTCGGCGCCGGCGACATGAGCCAGGAGGACATCGCCGCCATGTGGAGCATGAAGACGCACTTCAGCGACCACATCGGGGACGTCCGCGAGATTTTCAGGGCGGAGAACAAGCTCACGGCCAGTGGCTTTGACTACAGCAAGTGGACGAGCGAGGGCAAGAAGAGAACCGAATATTCCAAGACCGGCTTCACTGCGCAGGCGGACCTTTTCAAGGGCAAGGGGGCAAAATATAAAGCGCCCGGAACCGTTCCTATCCCGGAGGAGAACGCCGACGGCAGCCTGCAGAACCAGGATAACGGCCAGCAGAATCAGGGGAACGAGAATGGACAGCAGAGCCAGGACGAGAACGACCAGCAGAATCAGGAAAACGTGACGCCGGAAGAGCCGATCGAGAACCCCGTTGAAGAGACCCCGGATCTGTCTGACCAGGAAACCGGCGACGCGGCAAATCCTGAAGAGTCCGCCAACAACAGCGGCGACGTGGACCTCGGCTTTCTGGACGGCGTGTGGGAGAGACTCGGCGGCCACATGGAAGGCGTCGAGCAACCCACAATGGTGTTTGACGGGTACACAGCCCACTGCCACAGCGAGGAGAACGGCGACTACGACGTCACGGTCGCGGAGATCGTCGAGACGGATTACGGATACTTCTTGAGAATGGACAGCGGCAGCGGGCAGTACGGTTACAGATGGTATAGGGACACTCCTAACCAGCTCGACCGAGTGGATACCTGGGAAACGGATGATCTGTCGACGTATAGCGGGACGGACAGTTATGTGAGAGTGGAGTGAGACATAAATAAAGCGTAAAGAACAGCGGGAGCCCCTCGAAATCGAGGGTCTCCCGTTGTTTTTTTTGTGTTTTCGACAAAATAACTGTTACATGACAGCTAAACCTTTGAAAAAACTATATACAAATTGTGACGAATATATTACAATAAGTTAAAATTATTTACACTGTTATAGGAAGACCGGACGCAGGGGCATACTGGTTAGCGATTTGTAACAGAAATCGGCGAGTTTACTTTGGGCATTTTTATGTCTAGAGCGATGAGCTGTTCGATTAATAAACTTGAAAAATCCTGTTACATATTGTATAACCTTTTGATGTATGTATCGGTTAGTATATATGCCGCCTCGTCGACGATTCATGAAAGATCGGGATTAATCCGCATTCTTAAATGAGGAGTTTACTTATTATGGCAGAGGATAAGAGTAAGAGGAACGAAAAAGAACATAGGAGCAGCAGCCAGTATCATTACGACTATTCCGGAGGCAGAAAGCTGTATCAGGATGGCAGAGGAAGGACCGGGCACAGGACAGTCGTGCGCCTTGTCAAGTTACTCGATGTGATCGCGGTCTCCATTCCGTTTTATGTCGCGTGGATGGCGTACTATTCCGACATGGTCTACCAGAAAGGCTTTTACAGGCGCGGAAACTGGGCGGTCATGGGGCTCTTTACGGTTCTGTATTACCTGCTGGCCCACCTGTATTCAGGGTTTACCATCCATATCAGCAGGATCTCCGAGATCATCTACGCACAGACGCTGGGCGCCCTGATCGCGGACGGCATCATGTATATCATCATGTGGCTCCTGATCCGGCACTTTCCCAGCATTACGGTCCTGCTGCTTGTATTTGTCGCGCAGGTCTGCCTGATCATCACATGGGCGGAGCTGGCCCACACGTGGTATTTCGAGAACAATCCGCCGATTCCGACGGCCGTCATCTACGACGAGCTGGAAGGCGTAGAGAAACTGGTGTCCCACTACGGACTGGACAAACACTTTAAGATTGTCAAAAAAGTGAGCATCCAGGAACTTCAGGGAGAAGACTGGAACAGTCTCACCTGGGAAGAGAAGGACAAGAGAGAGATAAAGTATATCCGGAGCACGCTGGTCGGCGTCGAGGCCGTCTTCCTGTGTTGCCTGCACAGCCACGACCGGAACCAGATCGTCAAGTACTGCGTGCACAAAGACATCGTATCCTGGTGCATCCCGAGAATCGGGGATGTGATCATGGCGGGGGCGGACAAAGCGCACCTGTTCCACCTGCCCATGCTGCGGGTGGCCAGATATAATCCGACACCAGAGTATCTGGTGGCGAAGAGGGCGTTCGATATTTTGGTCGCAGGGCTGGCGCTCGTCGTCTTCTCACCGCTCATGATCGTGCTGGCGCTCCTCATCCGAATGGACGGCGGAACCGCCTTCTACAGGCAGAAGCGCCTGACCAAGGACGGCAAAGTGTTCGAGATCCTCAAATTCCGCTCCATGCGAATGGACGCGGAGAAGGACGGCGTCGCCAGGCTCTCGTCGGGAGACGCGGACCCCAGGATCACCAAAGTTGGAAAATTCATAAGAGCCTGCCGGTTTGATGAGCTGCCGCAGCTGTTCAATATTTTGGCAGGAGATATGAGCATCGTAGGGCCAAGGCCCGAGAGGCCGGAGATCGCAAGGGAATACAAGAAGGAACTTCCCGAGTTTGATCTGCGGCTCCAGTGCAAGTGCGGGCTGACCGGATTTGCGCAGGTGTACGGCAAATACAACACGACGCCGTACGACAAGCTGCTCATGGACCTGATGTATATCGCGCAGCCGAGTATGATCGAGGACCTCAAGATCTGCTTCGCGACGGTGAAGATCCTGTTCCTGAAAGATTCGACCGAGGGCGTCGAAGTGGGACAGGTGACTGCCGTAAAGCGCATGTTCACGGCGATCGAGAGCGAATCGGCCGTCAATGTGCTGGGGGCGCACACAGACGGAGCAGTGAAGAGATAAGGAGTGCGGAGCGCTTCCGCGCTCCTTAAATAAAGAAACTAATGTAGTTGTTCGACAGGGAGTCCTTTTCAATGCAGGAAGAAAACAGACAACAAAATAGCAAAAAGGCTCAGAAGGTCGACAGCGGCGACTTCTATAATTACACGGGCAGACAGAGGACTTACGAGGACGGCAGCGGAAGAACAGCCCACAGAACGATCGTCCGCTTTGTCAAACTTCTGGACGTCATACTGGTATCGATCCCGTTTGCCGCAGCGTGGATGCTCTATTATTCCCATAAGGTTTACATCAAAGACTTTTACCGGAGAGGAAACTGGGTAGTAATCGGACTCTTTGTCCTGCTGTACTATCTGCTCGCGCATCTGTACTCCGGTTTCTCTATTCACATCAGCAGAATTTCGGAGATCGTGTACGCCCAGGCGCTGGGCGCACTGATCGCGGACGGCCTCATGTTTGTTATCATGTGGCTCTTAATTCGGCATGCTCCCAATATTCCGGTCATGCTTCTGGTTTTTGCCGTGCAGCTTGGGGTCATCATCTTGTGGGCCACGCTCGCGCACAGGTGGTATTTCAAACACAACCCGCCCATCCCCACAGCTGTGATTTACGATGAATTCGAGGGACTCGAAAACCTCGTCTCCCATTACGGACTGGACAAGCACTTTCACATCATCAAAAAAGTGAATATCCATGAACTTCAGGGCAGCGATTGGCTGTCGATCTCGGAAGCGGAGAGAGACCTGAGGGAGGAGAAGTTCATAAAAGAAACCCTTTCAGGCTGCGGAGCAGTCTTTTTGTGCTGTCTGCACAGTCATGACAGAAACCAGATCGTCAAGTACTGCATTCACAAAGATATAGTGTCCTGGTGCATTCCCAGAATCGGGGATGTGATTATGGCGGGCGCTGAGAAAGCTCATTTGTTCCATCTTCCCATGCTGCGGGTGGCAAGGTACAACCCGACGCCGGAATACCTGATCGCAAAGAGACTATTTGACATTGTGGTCGCCGGGCTGGCACTGATCGTCTTCTCGCCGATCATGATCATTCTGGCCATTATTATTCGGATGGACGGCGGGACCGCTTTCTACAGGCAGAAGCGATTGACAAAGGACGGCAAGGTCTTCGAGATCCTCAAGTTCCGCTCGATGCGGATGGATGCGGAGAAGGACGGCGTCGCCAGACTGTCATCCGGAGATGCGGACCCCCGGATCACGAAGGTGGGGCGCTTTATCCGGGCAGTCCGGTTTGATGAGCTGCCGCAGCTGTTCAATATTTTGGCAGGGGATATGAGCATCGTTGGACCCAGGCCGGAGAGACCGGAGATCGCGGAGCAGTATAAGAAGATACTTCCGGAATTTGATCTGCGGCTCCAGTGCAAGTGCGGGCTGACCGGATTTGCGCAGGTGTACGGGCAGTACAATACGACGCCTTATGACAAACTCCTCATGGATCTTATGTATATCGCGCAGCCGAGCTTTGCGGAGGATATGAAGATCTGCTTTGCAACGGTGAAGATACTGTTTATGAAGGATTCGACGGAGGGAGTTGCCGAAGGGGCTACGACGGCGATGAAATACTCTGACGATAACTAGCCGCAAGAAAAATCAGGCTTTCAGATAAGTGGTAGTATGTTTATTATCTATCGGGTACAAGGTGAGAATAATGTATAAAATATCAGTGATTGTGCCGGCCTATAATGCAGAGAAATATATAAATCAGTGCATAGACTCCATCATCAATCAGACTCTGGACGGAATAGAGCTGATTATCATTGACGACGGAAGCACCGATCGGACAGGGATTATTCTCGATGAGAAGTATGCAGCTCATGAGAGTGTTATTGTGGTGCACCAGGAGAATAAGGGACTGTATGCAACCAGAAGGATAGGGCTGAATATGGCCAGAGGAGAATATGTCGGCTGGGTAGATGCGGATGATTTTATTTCGCCCAATATGTATCAGGCTATGTACGAAACCGCCAAAAACAAGAACAGCGATTTGATTATCTGCAATTACAAGTGGTATCCTCATAAGGTTGGAAAAAAAGAAAAATGGTTCAGAGAGTATAAAGGAATCAAAGATACTACTTTTGTGGAGAGAAATTCTCAACCTTGGAACAAGATCGTAAAGAGAGATCTGCTGGAAAAACTCCATGTGGCGGATTATTTTGAGACATGCTTTGATGAGATTTACATAAGGGTTCTGCTCAAAGCGAAAAATCCGATCACTATTCCCGATGAATTGTATTATTACCGTGTCGGGGAAGGAACTATGAGCAGCAGCTATAAGAACCCTGCGCATTATGAAAGATTTATTAAAGCATCTGAAAATTTGCGCGAAGTTATGAAATCTGATATTACCGGCAGAAGGTATTGGAGGGAATACTTTGACTACCGGGTCATCTATTACAGACTCATGACCATGATTGTAGCAGCAAATGCCGGAGATTCTAAGGTTTATAACCGGGTCAGAAATGATCTGAAGTCAGAAAAGCCTTCATATTTAAGGAATATTCATTTCCGCAGACTCATGAATGAGAATTATGGCTGCCTTAAGTCAACAGTAATTCGAAAACTGATACCACTCAGTTATGAAACAGCACATATAATATGCAGTTTTGCGTTTCGATAATGTGAATCGGGGAGAGAGCCTTGAACATTAAGTACTATTTAAGAAAAGCCAAAGATGTCAATCTGAAAGATGCAGCTTCTGCTTTTCCTATGATTGCGGCACTGATCTGTACTCCGTTTGCGGGGAAAAAGTACAGAAATATATGGGCAATATCAGAAAGAAAAGAAGAAGCTCGTGATAATGGGTATCATTTCTTTAAATATATGACGGGAAATCATCCTGAACAGAAATGCATTTATGTCATAGATAAGAATTGCAGTGACTATGAAAAAGTCAGGGCATTGGGCGATATTGTGCAGTTTGGATCGCTCGAACATTGGATCATGTATTTCAATTGCAGGTATTTAATCAGTTCCCAGCGCTTTCTGCCTAACGCATATATGGGAACGCTGATTGAAAGAATGGGCTTGTCTAACCCGAGACATGTCTTTTTGCAGCACGGAATTACCATTAATAAACCGGAGTATTTAAGAGCAGACAGGTGGAAGGTCCGCCTGTTCACGACCGCAACGCCCCAAGAGACTGATTTTATCAGAAAAGAGCTGGGGTATGAGCGTGATCAGGTATCTTGTACAGGCTTTGCAAGGTTCGACGCACTTCACGAATTTGAAGTGCGCAAAAACAGGATTTTGATTATGCCCACCTGGAGAAAGTGGCTGCGACTGAAGTCGGAAGCACATAGCGACGTGACGACAGATTTGATGTCATCCCAGTATATTAAGGAGTGGCAAAAACTGCTCCAGTCTGACGAACTGGCAGAGCTGATCAAAGAAAATGATCTTGAAATAGTCTTTATACCGCATCCCAACATGAAGGGAATTCTGAATCCGTCGAACATTGTCGGAGACAAGATCACAGTTGCGGACTTGGAAAATGCGGACCTTCAAGGGTTAATGAAAACCTCCGAGATGATCATAACAGATTATTCGAGCGTGTTCTTTGATATGGCCTATATGAAAAAGCCCATTATATTTTTCCAGTTTGATGAGAAGGACTTCAGGCGCTATCACTACGAAGAAGGATGGTACAGCTATAGAGATTCCGGGTTTGGAGATGTCTGTACAGAAGCTTCCGAAGTAATCGGGACTTTGCGCAAATATGTTCAAAATGGCTATAAAGTAAGTGATGAATATCTGAATGAACATCGAGAAACATTTACTTTATATGATACGTTAAATTCGGAAAGAATATATGAAGCTGTACGGAGCTTAAAATAGGAGCAGGTTATGCTGAGGGAAAAATTAAAAAGATTTGCGTTGAAACATGATAAACTGCTGAATATGTATCGCCATACATTCGGAAAGATTAAAACGGCGTTATATTTCGGATTTCAAAGTAAACAGCTGCAAAAGAACGGATTCTCGATGATTGAGGTCATTAACGACGCACTCACGAAAGCAAACGCCCGCTTCTTTGTTGACTGCGGAACTCTTCTGGGAATTTTCAGAGACAAAAAGCTCATAGAGTATGACCGGGACATGGACTTTGGAATCTGGTTTGATGATGATTTCGGCCCTGAGGATCTCGACAGAGTCATGAACGACATCGGGTTTAAAAAAGTGAGTGAGGGAAAATTCCGCGGTAAAACAGAAGAAATGACCTATTCCAAGGGAGTCGTTCACGTCGACTTTTTCAATCACACTGAAGTGGGGGATGAGAGCTGGCTGTATGTCTTCTACAGAGATATTGATAAGACATACCCGTCCAGCAAGCATTGTTCTGTAATTATACTGAAGAGGGTGCATATTCCGGGACTGAAGAAAATGACAATTAACCGGATTACTATGAATATACCGGAAAATGTAGAACCTTATCTTGCCAGCGCCTACACGGAGAATTGGCGTATACCGGATCCCGCGTGGAGGTATACAATGGAACCCGGATGCAACTATGTAAAGGACGAATTCGGAATAAAAGAAATGTACTGAAAATATGTGCTGAAAATATGTACTAAAGTTGAGGATATGCCATGGTCACAGCTATGCTGCTGGCAGCGTTTTTATTAACTCCCTTCGGAGCGTTTTTCCTGCTGCTGATGATATATAAAAAGCCATCCCTCAGGCATAAATATGCGTCCTTTGTAGGACTGTTGTTCGGGATGATGGGGTATTGCACGAGACCGGTGCGTACGATCGACATATCCCGTTATTTTGAGCAGATTGACGGAATACGGGAACTGCCGTTTTCACAGGCTGCCGGCTGGATGGATGACGGGCTGATCGTCAAGAATGTTTTTTTCTGGCTTATTGCCAAAATAGGCGATAACCAGTTACTGCCGTTTTTCAGCCTGCTCATAATTTACGGGATCACGACTTATGTGCTGGCGGATGCGCTGGAGGACGACGATAAAAAGTTGTTCGGGAATATACTCCTGCTTCAAATCCTGCAGATTCCTTTTTACACCGTATTCAGCAATGTGCGAAATGTAGTGGCATTTGCATTTTTACTGCTGGCTGTTTACCGGGATCTTTACCGGCAAAAGAGAGACATTATTACATTAGTTCTTTACATAGTGCCCTGCTATATCCACCTGACAGGATTCGTCATCGTCATCGTGAGATTTTCCGTTCCGATCATCAAGAGAATGTCTTATTTGGGAACGGCCATGACATTTGCCGTTCCGACGTCTGTTGTGGCATTATATCCCAGGCTGCGTTCGATCAGCCTTCCGGGAAACATAGGAAAGGTTATATCACGTGCCATCTGGAAAGCGTATGCCAGCGTTATCAGAACTTCGGATTATGCGCAGGAAGTACAGACGCATGGGTCGTTTGTCGCGAACAGAGCCCTTGCAGCTGTTTTTTGCGTCCTCCTGATGTATCTTATCATTCAGTACCAGGACATTTACCGCTCTGAAAATCGTTACAAGTATGAATACTCTCTTTACGTCGAGATCATGACGATCATTTCATTTATGCTGACTGCGATCGGGGTAGTTAAGTACTGGGTATTCATGTATATGGTATATATTTCCTGCAGTCCGATTCTGATCGAGTTCGCGCATAAACAGGAAGGGAAAAAGAAAAAAGCTTACTATTGCTATATTTTCATATGGATCGTAATGGGATTGAGATTCGTACTGCAGCTCAGATCAATGTACAAGAATCTTGATATAGCATGGTTCATGGAAAGAATACTGTTCACAAATTATCCCATGGTTGTCTTTCAGATTATAAAGGGCATAGCGACTATGCACTAATGGAAACAGAGGTAGAGCATGAATATACGTATTAAATATCCTCCGGATTTTACGGAAGCGGAGACGCGATGTGATTATGAAATAAGTTCCAAGATGAAAAAGCTCTGGCTTGTAGAGCTGGACCTTCTGGCAGAACTAAGGCGGGTACTTGATAAGTACGGTCTTACCTATTATGCGGATTCCGGCACGCTGATCGGTGCAGTACGGCACAAAGGATTTATTCCGTGGGACGATGATATTGACATCGTAATGAAGCGGCAGGATTACGAAAAGCTGATGGAAGTGGCTCCCAAAGAGTTTAAGAAGCCATACTTTTTCCAGTGCGTCTATACTGACGATCACTTTTTGAGAGGATATTCCAGGCTCAGAAACATTGACTCCACAGCAGTCGGAAAGTCGGATATTTATTCGGGCACTGTACACGGAATATTTATCGATATATTTCCGCTGGATCATGTTCCGGACGACCCGGAAGAACGTGAACAGTGGTTTAAAAAGATCAGAAAGATGAACTCGCTCCTCAGATGTACCCGGTATCTGGACCTGGAAGACGAGAAGTCTGTGCAGAAAAAACTGACCAGACCGTTCAGGATACTGGCAGGTGCAGCACTGCGTGTGTACGGATACGAGCGACTTTATCGGGATTATCTCAAGCTCTGTACCAAATACAACGATATAGAAACGGAATATGTCAGTTATGTGGCGTACTCAATGGGAAAGCAGCGCCATATCTGGGAAAGAAGCTGCTTCGACGAGACGATAGAAGTTCCGTATGAATTTACAACTATCAGAATTCCGAAAGGATATGACTCCAGACTCAGAACCGAATACGGGGATTATATGAAGATCGTCCACGCGGCGACAACACACGGAGACCTGATCATCGAACCGGACATTCCCTATAAGGAGTATGAAAAGACACACAGCCGCAAGGACATGTGGGCTTATCTTAACAGATAGCCTCTTTCCCGGCGGACAGACCAGCGCAGAAAATGTGATATCGATGAATATAGAGATTATTAAAAAACCGAATTGGATTTCACTGGAACAGATCACAGAAGTGCTTCACGACGCCCACACAACTACGGCGGACAATGGAATGCATTTTCTGGCTTATTCACAGACTGTGGAGGATACCAGGAGGAGACTGGGGGACGACGGGCTTTTCTACGTCGCGCTGTGTGACGGAGAGCTGGCGGGATGCGCGGCTGTCGTATTTCATCCGAAGTCCTCAAAATGGTACTGTACGGATAAAGAGTATGCCGAGATCAAAATGGTAGCCGTGAGAAATCAGTTTAAAGGTCTGGGGATCAACAACAGCCTGTACCGCGCCCTGGAAGAGCACGCATTCTCGAGATGCAATTTAGTGGTCATGAACACGGCGGAAGACAACAGAATAGTTGTTGACAGCAATCTGCGACACGGCTGGAAGATCATAGATTATCTATCCTGGCGATATACGGATTACTATTCCGTAATCATGGGAAAATGGAAAAATTGCCCGTATACTGATCGGTATATAAACTTCAGATATCGCTTTCGAAGACTGCAGGTCAGAATTGCAAAAGACAAGAACGGCAAATACAGAGTCCCGCTGCTGAAGTGAATACGCAGCTGCGGACCCAAGAGAAAAAGCAGGAAAAGTATAAAGGTATAATGAATGGCTGAACAAAAATCAAGGACTACATACGCAATATATAACTTCACAGCGAGTATGGGTGGACAAATGCTTGCGATCGTCCTTCAGTTTGTGACGAGGACCGTCTTCATACATACTCTCGGCAGAGAGTATCTGGGAATCGGCGGTCTGTTCAACAATATTCTGTCAATGCTGTCGCTTGCGGAGTTTGGTGTAGGATCTGCAATCATATTCAAGCTTTATGAGCCGATCGCCAGGAATGACCAACAAAGGATCAAGGCTCTGATGGACTTCTATAAGATCGTCTACAGAATGATCGGCGTTGTGATCGCGGTCCTGGGAGTCGTGCTGATTCCTTTCCTTCCGGTCCTGATCCGTGACTACGACAAGCTTGAGCAGATGCGCATAAATGTTGTCTTTATTTATCTCCTGTATCTGCTCAAATCAGTAGCAACTTATCTGTTTTTTGCCTATAAGGGATCACTTATACGCGCGCACCAGAAGGAATATATCCTCAATCTGGTAAACTATGTATTGATGATCGCGCTGACAGTCGTTCAGGTTGTCACGCTCATACTGTTCAGAAACTATACATTATATCTGTTTCTGGCCCTTTCCGAGATCGTGCTGGAGAACCTGGTCGGCGCCCTGATCGCCGATCGGATGTACCCCTATCTTAAGGAGCCGGTGACGGAGCAAATCGATCGCAAGGAGCTGATCGATATTGTAAAGGACTGTTCCGCACTGTTTCTGTACAGAATGAACGGTGTGGTGCTCAAAGCGACGGATAATATCGTTATTTCAATGTTTCTGGGAATCGGAGCTGTAGGCCTGTATTCAAACTACGTTATTTTCTATACAACGTTGAATTCTCTGTTCGCCAAGGTCTATAATTCCATCTCTCATGGATTGGGAAACCTGCATACTGTCCATGACAGCAACAGGGAATATCGGGTATTTAAATCAGTCAATCTGATCACTGCGATCATCGGAGGAACCGCAGGAGTGGGACTCTTTGTGGTCGCGGATGAGTTTGTCAGAATATGGGTGGGAAGTGACTGGGTCATCCCGCAGCCTTTTTCCCTGCTGCTGGGCCTCGAGGTCTATACACTGGCAGTAAGGCAGGAGCTGTCAAAATATCGAAATTCAATGGGGCTGTTTCAGCAGGCAAAATACAGACCGGTCGCATCTATGATCATCAACCTTATAGTTTCCGTTGCCTTAGTGCAAAGTCTCGGAATTACCGGCGTACTGATCGGTACCGTAGCGGCGGACTGGCTGACACTCATGTGGTTTGATCCGATCATAATTCACAAGTACGGGTTTAAAGAGCCCGGTCTGACGAAAGGATATTTTTACAGACTTCTGGTCTATACGCTTGAAGTTGCAGTGATCGGTGCTATCGACTGGCTTATCTGCAGTCATGTATTTGTCGGATATGGATGGTTTTCAGTGGCGGCGCACGCCTTGATCTGCGGCTGCAGCGTACCTGTGTTTATCCTGGCGCTTTCATCAGGAAGCGAAGAAGGAAAATATGTCTGGGGCCTGGCAAGCAAGCAGGCCGGACGAATTTGGAGAAAAGTCAGAAAGCATTGAAGCTGCCGGAAGATATCAATTAAGTGCTATCGATAATAAATCAGTGGGGAATAAATCTATGAAAAGGCTAAATGCAGCAGCAAAGTTCATCATTACAGTCATTGCAGCAGTCAACATTATAGCGATGGCAGTCTTTGAGTATGGGCTTCCTTCGCCGGCGGCAGCGGCCGAGAACAATGGGGCCGCGCAGACCGAACAGGGCGAAAACGGCAATGTGGGCACCATTGAATCTGTCAAAGAGGAAGAGGCCAACAAAGAATCCGAAGCTGCAGAGAACGCTCTGGCCAAAGCGGATGCCGATGAAGCGGAAGAAGAGCCCGAAGAGGAAAGGGATCCGGACGCGCCGATTCTGGAACTGACAGATGATCACATCTATCTGAAGGTCGGAGAGCGTTTTAACTACATGAGCTATATCGAGACCATGGAAGACGTGGACGGATCTGATTTGAGCCATTACATTTACCTGGACAAAAATGTGGATACTTCTGAGCCGGGAGAGGTGGAACTCACTTATCGGATCACAAGTACGATAACGGGAAAATCCACTTCCAAAGTGCTGCTTATTACGATCGAGGAATGAAGCTGACAGAACAGGATTCGCGGCTTACATAAATGATGGCTGTTGAGGAGGAAGACAATCGTGAGAAGACTGAGAACAATGAGCATTATACTGTTCATCATATCAGTAGTTATGTTTGGAGCGTACTGGTTCCGGGAGAAAGTCGTGAAGGACCAGACAGGGCCGGTTTTCAATATAGAGAGCACGGTTCTTGAGGCCAGTGTCAAAGAGGACGAGACCGCACTGTTAAGAGGGCTCACTGCCTCTGATGCCGGTGACGGAGATGTAACGGACTCGATCATAGTAGAGGCCGTCAGTCCCTTTACCGGAACCGGTCACAGGATCATCAAATACGCGGCATTTGACTCGGATAACCATGTCACGCATGCCAGAAGAGAACTGGCATATACCGATTATACAGGTACAAGGTTTAAACTGAGCAAACCTCTCACCTTCGCTCTGAATGCCAAGAACCTTCTCGAAGGAATCACGGCTGAGGACTGCATTGACGGAGATATTACCGGAAGTATCAAGATGATGTCCGACGATGAGATCGATACTTCTCATGTCGGAGAATACAGCGCGAGATTAAAGGTGACAAACAGTGCAGGCGGCGTATCTTATCTTCCGGTCACGATCGAGATCTATGATTCCTCGGTCCGCTACAGAGGTCCGCAGGTGACACTGAGCGACTACATCGTCTATGTGGACCGCGGCGCGGAATTCAACGAGGAAGACTATATACAATCTGTGACGATTGAGAGTGAGGAGTATTCTCTTGTAAACAGCGGTGGCACATACGGCGCCAGATACGTGCCAAGTGACGCGGAAGACCATACGATCAATTACAGCGATATCGATATTGAAAGCGATGTAGATACAGATGTGACAGGCTGTTATGAAGTGAATTACTCATTTGAGGACACTGTGAATAATACGGGAACGGGAACAAACAGGCTCTACGTTGTGGTGACAGAAGGGGGAGCAAACTGATATGCAGAAAGAAAGGAATATGATCAGCCGTCTCGCTGACGAGGATCAGGCATTGGATCTTTACAGCATATTCACGGATGTGCTCAAGCACTGGGTTTCGGTGGTCCTTCTGACGGTATCGGCGATATTGTTCTCCTATGTGGTCCTGTCGCAGATCAATCCGCTGAAGTACGCTACGACTGCTACTATGGTCGTCACGAATATCAACGAAGAAGAGACATCGGAGAGCAACGCGGGAACAGATGTATATGAAAATCTTAATTACGCGGCAGACAGTGCTTCGAGACTCAAAAATATTCTGGCAAGTAAAGAACTGAAAGAAACAGTGGCCAAATCATTGGGGTTAAAAAAATTTGAGGGTACGGCAACAGCTTCCACACTGGGAGAATCAAACTTGCTGGAAATCAAGGTGAGGGCCGACTCTCCCTATATCTCTTATATGGAAACGGACGCGATCCTCGACAACTATACACACTTTTCCGGCGATCTGGTAGGCGGCGTTGAGCTGACAGTACTGGAAAAGCCCAGGGTTCAGGAGAGCCCGGAAGACAGATTTCAGAATGTCAAGTACGCGATCCTGATCGGAGCTCTGGTCTTCGCGGCAATAAGCGCAGTTCTCGCTTTCTTCTCGTTTATGAGAGATACTGTGCGCAACAGCAAGGAAGTAGAATCGAAAATAGACGCGAAGCTCCTTGCAACCATCGTTCACGAAGAAAAGCACAAAAAGGGCAAGAAGAGAATCGGCGGAGAGAAAGCCAGTATTCTGATCACTGACCCTGTGACCAGCTTCCAATACGCGGAAGGCATGCGCAAGCTGGCGGCGCGCGTGATCAACGAAATGACAGAGAAGGGATTTAAGACTGTACTGGTCTCAAGTGCGACCGAGAACGAAGGTAAATCAACGGTTTCGGCAAATATTGCTCTTGCGATGTCTCAGATCGACAAGAAGGTTCTTCTCATAGACATGGACTTCCGCAAACCGTCAATGTATAAAATACTGAATATGCAGGAAGAGCAGTTTGACGAGTTAAATGATTTCCTTGAGGTCTACGGAAAAGGCGGCGAACAGAAAATCCGCGAAAATCGGAAGAAGCTGATCTGTAAAGTGCCGGGAACGGAATTGTCAGCGTTGCTCACCCGCAAGGCTGCGCCGCAGATGATGGAGAAAAATGCGGGTGCCGTTAAAGCTATAATTGACAGTTCGAGAGAAGAGTTTGACTTTGTTGTTATCGATACGGCACCGATCAGTCTGGTCTCTGATGCGGAAGAGCTGTCGTCTATGGTGGATACATCCATCATCGTTGTTCGTCAGCATCTGGTAGAAGCGCGGGAGATCAACGACACGATCGATTCGCTTGGCGGCAGAGAACACCTGTTGGGATGTGTGTTTAATAATGCCAGAAAGGACAGTACAAGCACATCTAATGCCGGCTATGGCTATGGATATGGAGGACATTATGCAGGATAATTCAGACCGGAAAGAGAACAGGGAAGAAAGAGAGATTGATCTTTTTCAACTGCTGATCGATACAATGGATGACATTCGTGAATATGGCTGGCTTATTCTTGCACTGACAAGTATTGTCGGTACGCTCTGCTTTTTTGCCGCCAGATTCCGCTACACTCCCTACTACGAGGCATATACGACATTCACGGTGAATACGGTATCCACTGTGAATTATAATTCCAGAGGGCAAAAGAATAACGCCACCAATAAAATGGGCAAAGTATTCCCGTATATCCTGACGAGCGATGCACTCAGAAACCTGGTCATGGAAGATATGGGGTTTGAAGAAGATCAGGAAATGCCTGCGGAGATTCTGGCGTCTGTTGTCAGAGACACGAACCTGGTAACATTGACGGTCAGATCCGGAGAGCCGCAGCTCGCTTACGATATTCTTCGCTCAGTGATCCGCAATTATCCCTCCATCAGCGAAGTCGCGATCGGAGAGGTTTCACTGAAGCAGATGAATGAGAGCGGCCTGCCCACAGCTCCCGCCAATAAACCGGAGAGCAGAAAAGCGGCGGCAGCGGGAATGCTCATCTGCCTGATGATCTGTATGGCGGTAATTGTCATAAAATCGGCAGCCAGAAAGACCATCCGCACGGAAAGTGAGCTGACACGCTATTTCAATGTGCAGTATATGGGCAATCTGCCTTCTGTTGTATTCAAGAAGAGAAGCCGCAATGAGAACCCTACGGTGACGATCGACGCGGAGGGAATCCCGTTTGCATTTGTTGAGGCTGTAAGGACAATCCGTCATCGCGTGGAGCGCGAAGCCCAGAAATACAATGCGAAGATTATTGTGGTGACCAGTGCGCTGCAGTCGGAAGGAAAGTCGACGACGGCTGCAAATCTCGCCATTGCACTCGCAAACAGAAAGAAGAACGTCCTTCTTGTGGACGGAGATCTCAGAAATCCTTCTGTCGCCGAGACACTGGGAATGGAGCCTTCCGACAAAGGAATGGTCGACCTTCTGCAGCAGAAGTGCGAGTTTACAGATATCCTGAAATCTTATAAGAACAGAAAGCACCTGGCACTCCTTCCCGGAGGGAAGCCCATCGACAATCCCACCGCGCTGTGGAGCAGCAGTAATACGGAGAAGCTTCTCAACAAGCTTAGGGAGAATTGCGACTATGTGATCATCGATGCGCCGCCCAGCGCGATCGTATCGGACGCGTCTCTGATTGCAAGGAATTCAGACGGATGTGTCTATGTCGTGCGTCAGGATTACGCGAGTATTGATACTCTCAGAGAAGGAATGGAAATGTTTACCGGAACAGGCTGCAAACTTCTGGGATGCGTTTTGAATCATGCGGAAGCAGGCGGCAGCGGGTACGGCTACGGCCGCTATGGTTACGGACGTTATGGTTACGGCCGCTATGGTTACGGAAAATACGGTTATGGCAAATCCGCCGGCTATGGCTATGGATACGGAAAGACAAATAATGAGAAAGAGGCGGAAGAAAAGGAAGCAGGAGGTGAGCAGGATTGACAGATGCTGCTAAACCGACCGCGGCACTTTTGAAAAAGAGTGTCGCAGCCATCATGTGTGTTGTATTGATTGTGACAGGAGGCTTTTACCCGGGCACTGTTCGGGCAGCCGAGACAGCGGAGGAGACAGCAGAGGAATCATCCGAAGAGATGACGGAGGAGTCTTCAGAGGGGATATCGGAGGAAGCGGCAGAAGAGACGCCGAGGGCACCTTCATCCACGATCCTTGCGACAAAGTATTATACAAATTGTAACGGAACACAGTGGATCGACTGGTATCTGATCTGTGACCCCTATGACAATCTGTATATCTCCAGAGGCTTGAAATACAAGATCTTCATCTGCAATTTCCCGAATGCGATGAAATACAAATTCGGAGTGCGGAAAAACGGAGATATTCTGGCAGTATACCGCAGCGAATTGTCGAAAGCAGTGACAGAGGAGTATGGCCCCGAGCTTGACGATGTGAGGAAAAATCCGAGAGTCCTCTTATGTTCTGAGCGTTACAGAGTCATTCATGAGGTGCCGTTCGGAGATTATCACCCGGATACCGGAGAGGGACTTAAGCCAAGCGGATGGCTTGAGAACTGCGGATTCTGCAGCCTTCCAAACGGAGATGTTGTTTTTGTTGAATATACTCGAATGGGCGTGGTGTTTACGGCAAACTGCTGGCGAATCGAGGCGGGAAGTGATCCGACAGATGCAAACAGCTGGAAGGTCGTAAAACAATTCCAGGTCGCGAAGAATGATGATGAATATTATGATGAATCGGTGATCGAGCACTTCCACACCGCGCAGGTGGATCCTTATACCGGAATTGTATATATAGCTACCGGAGATTATAAGAATAAAGCACAGATGTGGTACAGCAGGGACAACGGCAGGACGTGGGAACAGCAGACCTTCACGGACCCTTACACAGGCAATACTTTGACCAGCAGTGAAAAGTATTTCCGGATTCTCAATTACAATTTCACTGAGGATGCCGTTTACTGGTCGTCCGACTCTTCCCAGAACCATGCGATCTTTAAGTGCAGCAGGGCAGAGAGCGGTGAACTGGATCCTGACAGCATAGAGGTCCTTGTAGAACTGGATATGATCGAAGGCCATCCGGCCACATATGGAACTGTGTATTATCCTGAGTATAATTTCATGGTCCTCATGGAAAGGTGCGACTGGACCACTGAGTCTATGCTCTTCAGGGTTTATGACCTCGATGACGATTCGGTAAAGGAGATCGACACGATTTATGTGGCGGGAGATGAACCAAGAAACGTGGGCTTCAGAACAGAGTACACGGAATTTATTCCGACAGACGGAAAGATTAAAGTCGGATTCGGCAATAATGTCAGATACAGAAACTATAATGACCTATGCGGAAACCCCGGAGATTCCGACTGGACAAACAACATCAATAATCTTTGGATAGAAGTATACAGAGATGAAGACGGTGAAATCACAGTCGACTATGGTTATTATGAGATATGAAATACGCAGTATGCAGATCATCTTGATGATCTGCATACTGTTTTTTTGTAAATGAACTGCTGATAACAAAGCTTTGGTAAATTTTTTGCTCAATGGGTATAATCTGAGCAGTATTTCGATTTATGCCGATTAACAGATGTGCCATAATAGATAGAAGATTTTACTGCAACACAAGAAATTGTGGGAATAATACCATGATCATACATACTGTTTTGACTTTAGAGGGGAGGTGCAGGCAGGTCCGGAAAATAGTATTTGAATAGCGCAAAAAAGTGACTAATTGTAACAACTCAGACATCAAAGGAGTGAATGATGGACAGTAATCTTAACACGCAAGGGGCTGTTGAAAGAGAAAAGAAAAGAAGCGGCAGCTTGAAGAGAAAAGCCTTCAAGCGATGCATGGCAATGCTGCTCTCTGCAACGCTGACAGCTGGTTCCTGCCTGCCGGCTCTGGCAGCAGAACCGCAGACAGAGGGTCAGCAGGAAATGAGCGGAGCGGCCATGTCATCGGCCGAACAGGCTCCTGAGGAAGAGCCCGAACAGGAAAATGCTGCGGAAGAAGCGGCGGAAAATGAGGAAGCCGACGCAGCACAGAATGAGGAAGCCGACGCAGCACAGAACGTGGAAACGGATGCGGCTCAGAATGAGGAAACAGACGCGGTACAGAGTGAATCTGACACGGCAGTCTCTTCTGAGAATGCGGAAGCGGTTCCGACAGAAAACGAGGATGCTGATATTGCAGAAAATGCAGCGGCAGAAGATGAAAATGCTGAAGCGGCAAACGGTCTCAAATCAGCCGGCAGCGACCAGTCCGAGGTCTTACTGCAGGGGGAGGACTCTTCTGCCGGAGAGACTTCCGAATGGCTGCAGGACTATGGATACTATTTAGACACACTAGACGACGGGACGGAGGCGGTCTGCCTTGATATCTATTACGGAAACGGCACAGACATTGTAGTTCCAGGAAAAGCGGTCGTTGAAGGAATCGAATACCCTGTTACGGCAAATAGTTTTAGTCTATGGAACGGAATAGTTACGCGGATTACATTCGATAATGGTTTTATCTTTAAAAACGGAGATTCGTTTTTTGCCTATAGTGATACGCTTGAATATGTCGACATCAGCAAAGCCGATACAAGCCGGGTGACCAGTATGTTCGAAATGTTTGCTGATTGCAACAACCTGAAATCAGTGAATTTTGGAAATGTTGATGTCTCAAATGTTGAATCCGTTTTTAATATGTTCGAATTTTGCAGTTCACTTGAGGAGCTTGACCTGAGCGCCGTTGTTAGTAGTACTTCATTGTATACTGCAAATAATTTCGTATATGGCTGCGAAAATCTCAGAAGGCTCAACCTGGGCAATTGGGACTGGACAAATGTAAGCGATTGCTACGATTCGTTCTCAGGATGCGACGGTCTTGAGGTATTCGTTACCCCTATAAGCTATAATTCTCAGGAACTGGCATTGCCTTGCATTATGTCAGATGGAAATAATGGAATCCATTCCAGTTTCTATTTACAGGACACCAGTGTAACTTTGACGAAAGTTGAAATTCCGGAGTGGCTAAAAAAATACCAGTTCTCTTTAGATCGAGATTCTGAAACTGATGAAGTATCGATTGTTCTATACAACTACGAAGGAGAAGATACAGAGCTCTTTGTACCGATGACAGTAACCTTATCAGGGAAGGAATGTATTGTTAGACCCAACGACAGAGTTTGGGGAAGTGGTGTAAAGAGTATTACATTTGGCGAGGGAACTTTTGACGGATCAGATGAACTTTTCTCTGGTGCGGTGGACCTTGAGTACCTGGATATGAGCAACGTCCATTTTCAGAGCGGGTACTGGTATAGCGACCAAATGTTACAAAAATGTGCTAAACTTAGGACTTTATGTGTACCGACTGGCGTAGACTGTGAATTATACCTTCCCGGACTTTTTAAAGACGATGATGGAAATTCTTATTCAATGGTACCGGGGGGGTTATCAGAGAGTATAACACTGCATGCGGTGGAAGCAAGTGAATGGCTGGCAGACTATGCATACAACTATAATGAGGACGATAAAAGTATAACGCTTACAAAGTATTGCGGAGACGCGTCTGATATAGTTGTGCCCGGAAGTGCTGTCATTGACGGTGAAGAAATAACAGATATTAAGATCAAATATGGCATTTGGAATGATACGACAGCTGTAAATCTTAAGGTTGAAAAAGGGGTTTCTATTGACAGAGCATACGACTTGTTCGAGAGCGCGTCCAATCTGGAATCTATTGACTTGAGTGAAATGGATGGGGTCCCGGTTGATGAAGCAGGTTATATGTTTTATGATTGCAGAAACCTGAAATACCTGGATCTGAGCGGCCTTGATTTTTCTGATTGTCAGTGGTATGACGAAATTCTTTTCAATTGTGATGCGTTGGAGACTATCATAACCCCGGCAGAGTTTGGTGATCCGGTCGCTTTGCCTGCTCCTTTTGTCGATGCGGAAGGCAATGTATATACAAAAATGCCCACGAATCTGCATAAGAGCATAAAACTGACAAAAGCGGAAATGAGCGAGTGGCTTTCAGATTACAGATTTGATGTGGACGGAGACAGTATCGTTCTTAATTATTATAAAAAAAGTCTCGATGGCTACTATGACGACGAAACGGGCGAGTGGATTTATTATGACACTGTAACTGTGCCCGGAAATGCGACTGTTGCAGGGAAGGAATATCATTCCATTGTACTGTCACCCGGCATATGGGAAGGCAAGAGCGTTGAAGAGCTTTATTTTGATGAAGGAGTAGCGCTTCCGTCAGACTGTACAGAACTTTTTGCAGGATATTATGCTCTGGAAAAGATCGACCTGTCAAATGTAGATGTCAGCAGCGCTGAGAATATGAGCGATATGTTCAGAAACTGCGATGGTCTGACGGAAATTGTTACGCCCAAAAATGTCGCTCTTGAGGCAAACCTGCCCGGTGCATATACTGACGAAAACGGCAACATTTACACGTCTCTGCCTCAGAATATGGCGGAGAGCATTACACTTACTAAGACGACGCTGGGGAACTGGCTGGATGACTTTGATTTCCGCATTTCCGGAGACAAGATAATCCTTACAGGTTATCGCGGCAGTGAAACGCAGCTCACAGTGCCCGGAAGTGCTGAAATTGGAAATACAGTATATAACACTGTCGAGCTGAGCAAATTTCAATGGGAAGGAGTTGAAGAGCTGTCCTTTGAGAGCGGAGTGGTACTGCCGGAAGACAGCTCCCGGCTTTTTACTGATAACTGGGATCTGAGGAAGCTTGACCTTTCCAAAGTTAATACATCCAACGTCACAAATATGAGCGGAATGTTCCAGTGGATAGGTAATCTGGAAGAATTGGATGTGAGCGGGTTTGATACTTCCAATGTAACGGATATGAGCGAAATGTTTGAAGGCTGCAATGTCGCTTCATTGGATCTGAGCAGCTTTGACACGTCAAAAGTAACAGATATGTCAAGTATGTTCCATAGTTGCAATGAATTGACAGACTTGAATTTGGGCAGCTTTAATACTTCAAATGTCACAGATATGAAAAGTATGTTCTCTTTCTGCACCAAATTAACAGAAATAAATGTGAACGGGTTTGACACCTCCAATGTTACAGAAATGCAATGTATGTTTCTGGGCTGTGATCAGCTGACGGGGCTGGATGTCAGCGGATTTAATACATCAAAGGTCACAATGATGTATGATATGTTCGAAAGCTGCGAGAATTTGACTGAACTGGACGTCAGCGGTTTTGATACCTCTAATGTCACAGATATGGGCTTCATGTTTGCTTACTGTGGAAAATTAACAGAATTGGATGTCAGCGGTTTTGACACGTCAAAGGTAGAAAACACTATAAGAATGTTCTTCGGCTGTGACGCACTGCTTGAACTCGACCTCAGCAGCTGGGATTTCCATTCACTTGAACAAGGAAGACGTATGTTCGGCGGAAAGGTCCCCGTGATCCATGCGCCTGTAAATGTGCCGGTACGCTGTGACCTCAATGCCTTGTACATGGGATCCGACGGACTGACCTATAACAGCCTTCCTATGAATAAGGACAGCAGCGTACTCCTGACCTGGGTCAGCGAGTCCGGCGACCCGACCGGCAACGTGTCCGGTGATCCGAGCGAATCCGGCGATCCTGGTGAATCCGGTGACCCGAGTGAGTCGGGAGACCCGGCGCAGGATAAGATCACGATCGTATCGAATCCGTTTGACTGCGAAGCAAAAGAAGGTGAAACAGCGTCCTTCCACGTAGTGGCAGAAGGAAATAATCTCCAGTATCAGTGGCAGTGGAGCGCAGACAGAATGACGTGGAAGAACTGCACAGCAGCAGGTTTTAACACCGATACATTCGCTTTCACAATGGCGGCAAAATATTCAGCGCGTCTATACAGATGCAAGATCACGAATGGAACGCAGACTGTTTACACGGATGGAACTTTCGCAATACTTTACAGAGCACGTGAGATCACTGTGCAGCCGGAAGACGCAAACGTGAAAGAAGGGGAGACAGCCTCCTTCCATGTGGAAGCATCGGGAAATGATGTGAGCTATCAGTGGCAGTACAGCCTGAACGGAAGCTACTGGAGCAACTGCACGGGAGCCGGCTATAACACGGATACCTTCGGATTTGTGATGAAGGAGAAGTATGCAGGCCGTCAGTACCGCTGCGTAGTGACAGCAGACGGAGAGACGCTGACGTCGGACGCGGCGACGGCAAACCTGAAGGCAGCGGCAGCGATCACACAGCAGCCCGAAGATGCAAACGTGAAGGCAGGAGAAAGAGCCTCCTTCCATGTAGAAGCGGCAGGAGAAGAAGTAAGCTACCAGTGGCAGTACAGCCTGAACGGAAGCTACTGGAGCAACTGCACGGGAGCCGGCTATAACACGGATACCTTTGGTTTCGTGATGCAGGAGAAGTATGCAGGCCGCCAGTACCGCTGCGTGGTGACAGCAGACGGTGAGACCCTGATCTCCGATGCGGCGACGGCAAACCTGAAGGCAGCGGCAGAGATCACGCTGCAGCCGGAAGACTCTTATGCAGAAGCAGGAGAAAGAGCCTCCTTCCATGTAGAAGCGGCAGGAGGAGAAGTGAGCTACCAGTGGCAGTACAGCCTGAACGGAAGCTACTGGAGCAACTGCACGGGAGCAGGTTATAACACGGATACATTTGGATTTGTGATGCAGGAGAAATATGCAGGCCGTCAGTACCGCTGCATAGTAACGGCAGACGGAGAGAAACTGACCTCCGACGCGGCAACCGCCAACCTGAAGGAGACAGCCGGGATCACCGGACAGCCGGAAGATGCAGCTGTGAAAGTGGGAGATACGGCGGCATTCCATGTGGAATTCAGCGGAAAAGATCCTGTATATCAGTGGCAGTACAGCTTAAACGGCTCTTACTGGAGCAACTGCAAGGGAAGCAGCTACAACCTGGATACCTTTAGTTTTGTCATGCAGGAGAAGTTTGACGGGCGCCAATATCGCTGCGTGATCAAGGCAGGAGGAGAGACATACACCTCTGACAGCGCGACAGTGAGCCTGGCGGAAGAGAAGCTGATCACAGAATCTCCCGCAGATGTGACGGTTAAGGTCGGAAAGACAGCCTCTTTCCACGTAGAGACGTCTGTGAGCGGCGTGACTTACCAGTGGCAGTGGAGTTCGGACGGAAAGACCTGGAAGAACTGCACGGGAGCCGGTTATAATACGAATACGTTCAGCTTTGTGACGCAGACGAGATTCTCCGGAAGGAGCTATCGCTGCATGGTGACAGACGGAGAGAAGACGGAGTATTCGGAGAGCGGTCTTTTGACAGTGACGAAGTAAAATAATGTGAAGACCAGCGCTGTACTGAGTGATACAGAGGCCGGTTTTCAAGAGGTTCACAGATGACTTCCTCAGAATTGGGAAAAACTATAAAAAAGTGGATCTTACTGTATTTGGGAGCGGTGACATATGTCGCCGTTCCCTTATATATGAAAAATGGCTATTATGGCCTGATCCGGGCAAAAGCAATGGCATATCTGTACTGTGCTGTCCCGGCACTCATTGCCGCACTGGTAGTGGAAGTATCTGAGCTCTCTTCAGAAGCAGAGCGGAAGATACCCGGCAAGAGCAGCAAAAACAGAAGGACTGTAAAGAGACCGAGAACGTCATTCATCTTACTGGCTATGATCGGAGCCTGGGCTCTCTGCGCTTCTTATCTGTCACAGAATTTCAGATTATCTGTGATGGGGACAGCAGGATGGTCGGTCGGATCACTGATGACAGTTGTACTGGTGATGGTTACAATTTACGTCTCCATGCAATATAATCATAGTTATCGGATGGTTCTTGCTGTCATGGCCGTAAATGTGTTCATCAACATGTTCGCGGTCATACAGTCGGCGGGAGTTGACTTGTTTGGGCTGCTTAAGAACATTGAGGAGAAACAGCACTACACTTATCTCGCAACGATCGGGCAGAAAAACTCATATTCCGGATACCTGTGCCTGCTGCTGCCTCTGTTTTGGGGGGCGTTTATCACATGCAGAGAGCAGAAGAAGGCAATTCTCTACGGCGCTTTTGCCGCACTGGGATTTATGGGCATCATAATGGCAGAGAGCGACAGCACTTATGCCGGAGTCGGGATTTGCGTATTGTTCATGCTGCCCTTTGTGTTTGGGGCTGAGCAGTATATAAAGAGATCCTCCCTGATGCTTGCGATGTACAGCTTATGTCTGCTGCTGACAAGATATCTGCCCGTCTTTTCGGGGAAAACGGCAAAATTCAAGGGCATCTCAAAGGCAATGGTCGCGAGTCCTGTGGCAGAGATCATATTGGTATCGGCCATTGTGCTGTACTTTTTCGGATGGAAACTGCTTGGGAGCAAAGTCGGGAAGTATATACTGATCGCGATTGAGCTTGCCGCAGTTGTACTTATCTGCGCTTATGCAGTCAGGACTGCCCGGAATTTTAATGACAAGTGGGGAACCAACAGGGGAATGACCTGGAGAGTCGGCTGGGAGCAATTCCTTAAATTTCCTCTTCGCAACAAGCTGGTGGGGATAGGCCCTGAAATGCTGGTTACCGTCTATGCACAGATGAGAGCTGCTACCGGAAGAAACGTGGTATCAGCCCACTGTGAACCGCTGCAGATTCTCCTGACACAGGGAATAATCGGTCTGTGTATTTATATCGCGTTTTGGGGATACTTATTGAAATTGTTCGTCACGAAGAAGTTCTGGAAGAGCGAAAAAGCAATTTTCTTTTTTCCGCTGGCGGCTTATTGGGGGCAATCAATATTTTGCTCCGTGTACCCGATCACTGCGGTACTGTTTAGTTTTGCGGCGGGGATGTATTTGAAAGAAGCAGAGACAAAGTAAAGGAGAACAAAAATGTCATATTTGATCAATGAACTTGTAGGAACAATGATGCTTGTACTTCTGGGAGACGGTGTGTGCTGCAATGTCAGCCTGGACGGCTCCGGACAGAAGGGAGGAAGCAGCGTGCACATTGCGATTGGCTGGGGCCTTGCAGTGTTTCTGCCCGCATTTACCTTTGGTGCGGCGACAGGAGCCCACTTTAATCCCTCAGTGACGCTGGCGATGGCGGTCACCGGAGCACTGGCATGGGAACTGGTTCCCATGTACATCATCGGCCAGATGCTCGGAGGCTTCCTGGGAGCGGTGCTCCTGATCGGGCTCTACCACGACCAGCTCGCGCTGACAGCAAAGAATGCAGGGACAGCAAACGCGACCAGAGGCTGCTTCTGCACAGGCCCCTCCATGAAGAATCATATCCTCAATGCATTTTCAGAGTTTATGTGCACATTTGTTCTCGTATTCTTTATCTGCGGAATCGGAACAACGAACGCGGAAGCAAGCTCCCTGAACTATGTCTTCGTATTCTGCATCATCATGGCGATCGGCATGTCGTTCGGCGGCCTGACCGGCTATTCGATGAACGCGGCGAGAGACCTGTCTCCCCGCATTGCGTGGTACCTGCTGGCACCCGGCGGGAACAAAGACGCGGAGTGGAGCTATGCATGGATCCCTTCCGTGATGCCGATCCTCGGCGGAATCTGCGCGGCGCTTGTATTTGGCGTGCTGCCGCTGTGATGACATAATGTGAAGGAAAGAGCCTTGGTGTTGAGAGACATTAAGGGTAGTCCTTAAGACAATTGAACATTGATTGGGAATGAGAGGCAGTCACTTGTGTGGCTGCTTCTTTTCTTTTGATGTGGAGGCAGATAAAAGATGTACCAGAAGCTCAGTGTTAGTAAACGATCCGCATACTGTTTTTTGTAAATGAACTGTTGATAGCAAAAGCTTGGGTAATTTTTTGCTCAATGGGCATAAGCTGAGCAGTATTTCGATTTATGCCGATTAACAGATGTGACATAATGATAAAAGGTTTTACTGCAATATTATAATCTTACACTTGGAGGACGACAGATATGGAAAAAGATTATGGCTTTCATGTGATGAATGGGGAGATTCACGGCAGACCGGTTCGCGTTAGGAACGGGATGATGAAGCGCTGCATTGCAGTGATTCTATCTGCGTTGCTGGCAGTCGGGACAAGCATACCGGCAGTGGCAGCAGAGCCGGTTCAGACCCAAACAGAAGAAACAGGTACTGCGCTCAGTGAAAATGCGGAAGCAATGGAGGAAGATTCTGAGAACGAAGTTGCTGCAGAATCTGAATCCTTAGAAGAGAAGGATATTAATGAGGAAGATCCATATAGTCCGATTATAGAAGAAATTGAAGAAGAATCGGATTCTGAGGAGATGCCTGTAGTAGATGCTGTTGATGAAGTCGGTACATCAGAAGAGACTAATACCGATGAGGACAGTCTCGATGAGACATCGAAAAAGACAGGCAATGAAGAATCAGCAGATACTGAAGAATCAGAGAACAACTCCCCGGAAGAAGTGACTGAAGAGGGGACCGAGGAGCAGAAGGAAACATCTGGGTGGCTGGAAGATTACAGCTATGAACTGAACAACGATAGTGTATGCCTGACATCCTATAACGGCAGCGAGACAGATGTTGTAGTGCCGGGGAGCGCTGAAATAGAAGGAAAGACATATCCGGTATCATTGTCATGCCATGTGTGGGGGGCTCAGATTACCAGTCTGACCTTTGAGGATGGGGTTACATTCAACAGTGCAAGCGGCATGTTTGCTAATATGACATCTTTGGAATCGATCAGTTTCAGCCCGTCAACGAAGATAAGAACGTGGGATGTTTCTTATATGTTCCAGGACTGCTCTAAGCTGAAAGAGCTTGATCTGAGCATGATCGACAACAGATATGGTGAATCGTATCAAATGCTGCAGGGGTGTGTCTCTCTGCAAAAAATCATTACTCCTGTCGGAGTGGGCTCATCAGTAGAACTGCCTGCTGCATTCAAAGGTCAGGACGGCAAGATTTATTATGAAATCCCAAGTGACCTGGAACAGAGCATTACTCTGACAAGAGTGGAGGCAAGTGATTGGCTCAGTGACTATAAGTATAGTATTTCTGATGATCGGATCATTCTGGAAAAGTACATCGGAATAATACCTGAGGAAGATCAGAGAAGGTATTCGGTTCCGGGGAGCGCGGATGTCGATTCGGTTCATTATGATAAAATTGAGCTTTCCCGTGATATTTGGTCAAGCATGGGAGGAGCAGTAGAACTCTCTTTTGGCAGAGGCGTAGTCTTTCCTGCTGACAGCGACAGACTTTTCGCATATCTTGAAAAACTGACAACGATCGATCTGTCAGAAGTGGATGTCAGCGGCGCTGTCACAATGGAACAATTATTCGACGGGTGTAATGCACTATCCACAATCAAGACACCGATTAATTTGTCGTTTGATGAGAATTTGCCCGGAGCATTCACCGATGAGAATGATAATGTGTACACAGCACTTCCGAAGAATCTGAATGAGAGCGTAACGCTCACGAAATTGGAGTTGGACAATTGGCTTAAGGACTACACATTTTATATTTCCGGCGACAAGATAGTTCTTACTGAATACCTGGGGACCGGCACAGAGGTCTTTGTACCCGGCTATGCCGAGATTGGAAACAGTGTCTATAATAAAGTGGAACTAACCCCCATGCTATTTACACGTACAATAGACCACAGACTTTTTTACAGCTTATCTTTTGGAAAGGGCGTTGTATTTCCGGACAACTGCGAAGAGCTTTTCGAAGAATATTCCGGCGAAATTATTGACTTGAGCAATGTCGACACATCCAACGTCACCAATATGGGGCATATGTTCTGGGGATGCTATTGTTTGGAGGAATTAGATCTGACAGGATTTGACATATCCAATGTGAAAGATATGAGCTCAATGTTTTATCAGTGTACGGTTCTGAAAAAGCTGAATATTTCCGGGTTGAATACATCAAAAGTTGAGAATATGGAGCATATGTTTGGAAGGTGCGACTCGCTGACGGAGTTGGATCTCAGCGGCTGGGATCTTTCTTCTGTCAGATATGCAGTAACCGCCTTTGATGGAACAATTCCGACTATTAAGGCGCCGGCAGGAGTAACTGCTGTTATTGGATTGGGAGCGACCTATACAGGATCGGATGGAAACTCATACGGAACTTTTCCTCAGGGCAAAGACAGCCCGATTGTACTTACATTTGAGAGCTCTGATGTGCCTCAGTCAGAGATAATATCCATAATGAGGCATCCGCAGGATCAGAAATTGCGGGAAGGGGAGACAGTAGAGTTTGAACTTGAACTGCTGGACTGGGTTGAGAATCTGAACTTTGAATGGCAGTGGAGCAGGGACGGAGTGACATGGAGTAAATTCGGCGACTATAATAGCGGCATAATAAGCTTTCCAATGAGCGAGCAATATGATGGCTGTGCTTTTAGATGTAAATTAACAAGCGGAGATGAAACTGAGTATACCGACATAGCGGTGCTCTATCTACTGGATCCGGAACCGGCAGAAATACTGAATCAACCGGCCAATATCGAAGTACGGGCAGGTGAAACAGCAGAATTCACAGTAAGCGCAAAAGGAAAAGATCCAAAGTATCAGTGGCAGTGGAGCAAGGACGGAGTGAACTGGTATGATTGCACAGGTGAGAGTCATGATGCAAATACATTCAGCTTTACAATGCAAGAGAGATTTGGCGGCCGACATTATCGCTGCATAGTGACTGCAGGGAAAGAAATTCTAACCTCGGATCCTGCGACGGTAAGTCTGGTTCGGGTCAATAAAATCATTTCCGATCCAAAAGATGTGGAAGCTTCTGTGGGTGATAGGGTCTCCTTCAAAGTGGAAGCCACCGGGAGTGAAATCAATTATCAGTGGCAGTATAGTATTAACGGAACATATTGGAGTAACTGTAAGAGCGGAAACTATAATTCGGATGAATTCAGCTTTGAGATGCAGGAGAAATACTCCGGCAGACAGTACCGCTGCAAAGTGAACGCAGACGGAGAGACCATGATTTCGAATGCAGCACTTCTTACTGTGTTGAAGAAGGGAGAAATCACGGCGCAGCCTGAAAGCGTAGAAGTCTCAATGGGAGATACCGCAGAATTTACGGTTGCTTTTAACGGAAATAACCCTGAATATCAATGGCAGTACAGCCTTGATGGTAAGTATTGGAGCAACTGCAAGAGCGGAAGCTTTAACACAGATACCTTTAGTTTTGTGATGCAGGAGCGATTCATCGGACGCAGTTACCGATGCGTGATCAGCTCTGACGGGGTTACCTATATATCTGATGGTGCGGCAGTAAATCTTCCCGCGAGTGACCTGATTGTATCGCAGCCTTCTGATTTGACGGTGAATGTAGGGGAGAGCGCGGCGTTCCACGTGGAGGCAGCAGGCGATGACGTGCATTATCAGTGGCAATGGAGCGCAAACGGAACAACCTGGAAGAACTGTACCGGAAAGAGTTATAACACTGACACCTTCAGCTTTACAGCACAAAAGAGATTTTCCGGACGCCGATACCGCTGTATTGTTAAAGACGGAGATGAGACTGCATATTCGGAAAGCGGACGGTTGATTGTTAATGAATAAGAAATCAAAAGAAGGTGATACAACGTCCTTCCACGTAGTGGCAGAAGGAAATGATCTCCAGTATCAGTGGCAGTGGAGCGCAGACGGAAAGACATGGAAGAACTGCACGGGAGCAGGGCATAGTACAAATACGTTCAGCTTCGCGACGCAGACGAGATTCTCCGGCAGGAGATATCGCTGCATGGTGACAGACGGGGCGAAGACGGAGTATTCGGATGGTGGTCTTTTGACAGTGACGAAGTAAAAACAAAGAAGAGATATTGATTGGGAACGAGAGGCAGTCACAAGTGTGGCTGCCTCTTTCCTTTTGGTGCGGTGGAGAAACAAATAATAATTATAATGAAATGATAATAGCTAAATTAACGCTTAATTGTCTCCTTTCTGTTCAAATAGTTCATAAAATGAGTATAATATTAGTGTTAAGATATGTTATTAAGATTATTAAGGGAGATGCTTGCAATGGGAAAATTAAGATACAACTTGCTCCTGGTGCTGATCGTAGGAATCACATTAATATGCGGATGCGGTAACGGTGGAGCACAGCCGGCTGAGAACGAAAAGAAGGAAGAATCTGAAGTGCCTCAGGAAACTCCACCGGCTGAGCCGGCAGGACAGACAGATGCAGCTGCATCAGCAGGAACAGCAGCTGCGGGAACAGAAATTGCCCCGCAAGAGGAACCGGGGGAACTTGTCGCTGAATTTGAACCGAATACAGATTACGATAAATATGCGTTGGTATACTACATTGTTGAAGATATCGACGCACGCTTTGTGGCAACTGTATCGGCGAAAGACGACGGTTCAGAGTATGAAGTGCACTGCAGCGTGGACGGAGAAGAACAGGTTGTCACGGTGGACAAGGATCTGTCTGTTGTATCCGACAAGACAGGGAATCTGTCGTATGATGCACCTCTGATCGCCAAAAAAGCGATCGATGCAGATAAATGGATCGAAATTGAAAAAGACTGACCATACTGACCAATGTTTCATATAGGCAATTACACTCGGGTAAGGAGAAGAAACATGAAAAACCATTACAGATTCCTGGCGTTAATGATGTCCGGTACGATAGCCCTCGCGGCTCCCATGAGTGCCCTGTGCAGTGAGACCGTTTCAGCGGGAGAGACCGCCGCGGCAGCGGAGGTGGAACCGGGAG
>Ga0256404_1001047_pt1 | contig 69897 bp, 55 predicted proteins | sample RumenRJG_01DNA_FD_185990 | JGI IMG/M metagenome (GOLD analysis project Ga0256404, IMG submission 185990) | Bovine rumen microbial communities from Lethbridge, Alberta, Canada - RJG_01 | ecosystem: Host-associated > Mammals > Digestive system > Stomach > Rumen | place: Canada: Alberta | collected... | reverse complement strand
TATGCCTTCTTGTTTACAGATGTAAAGGTACAAAAAATATCCGACATACAAGCATCTTTGGGCAAGCTTATTTGAACTAATTTCTTATGAAATGATAGAGACTGGACTTTTTAAAGTGGACTCATGACTTTACTTTTCCCATTCCACATTTGTACGCAACGCCCTTGCCGGCATTCCTCCGAGAAGTGTCTTAGGTATAGAACAAGACTTATTGACCAGTGAACGCTGAGCCACCACACACCCGTCTGCAAGTGTAACATTTTTACTGATATGGCTTTCTGAGCATACCCAAATATGATTGCCCAAAACTATGGGGCCAGAAGACTTTCTCCATTCCCCTTCAATCATTACCCGATGACCGTCAGTAGTATTCAAATCTATGTCCCAGCCAAAAAGACAATTGTCTCCGATCCTAATGTTGTCGTCGCATGTGAAGAAACAGTCACCATTGCAGAAGAAGTTGTTACCTATACTTAATTCATGCCCATTGATGACCAATTGCGTTCCTCTTGCCAATGTGACGTTATCTCCAAAGACTATGCGTACATCATCAGTCACGGAGATCAGACTTTTCTGAGTACTTCTTCCCTCTGTCCCAGGAAAGCCCACCACTACCATACCATGCCGGACTGGGGCGGAAAACGCAATATCTCTCTTTCTCAATCCTTTCACCTTAAGCGAGAACGGCCAAACAAGGATGGGAATGCGCAGAGCTGTAGAAAAAGGCAAATAACGCAGGCAAAACAATAGAGAATATAAATAGATAAAAGGGCGATTGAAATTATTCATGATTAATGCTTACAAAGAATTGAACAGTTCCATCCATTGATTCATAATAGCATCAATATTGAAACGCTTGATATTCTCCGATGCTTTTCGACCCATTTTTTCCCGTTCCTCGGTCCTATCCATAAGGTAGCAGACTTTGTCGATGAACCCATCATAGTCCAAATAGGGGACAACAAATCCATCCTCACCATTCTTGATAATTTCACTTGGACCACACGGACAATCGAAACACACACAAGGAACGCCCACCGACATGCTCTCTAATAGCACCAATGGAAAACCTTCAAACAAAGAAGGCAGCAGATAGATGGAAGAAGCTGCAAGTTCAGCCATGGGACTCGACGTATAATTGTGTAGATGTACAGAGGTCAAACCATGTGAAGACACTAACTGCGATATTGATTTTTCCTGTTTTCCAGTTCCATAAATATCCAGCACCCAGTCGGGGTGGCTGTTCTGAACTTTCCGCCAGTAAGGAAGGAAATTCAACAAGTTTTTCTGCCTTGAGAAACGGGCCAAGATGAGAACTCGCTTATTACTGCAATTGGATTTTGTCTCATGCCCAGAGTAGAGTGGATTGGGGATACGGATTACAGAGTTTCCTGTGAGCCGTTGTAACTTCTCTGCCTCTTGCTGAGTGAGAGCCACGATCTTGTAAAAAGGAAATTTGAATCGGAACATCAGCCAATCCTGAAGTCGCACAGAGTTAATTTGCGGATCATTATACCAACCATGAAACTCCAGAATGCGTTTCTTCCAGAAAGTAAGCAAAACCACAGAAAACGGTTCCAGGAACTGTTGTGTGGAGACGATAATATCGGGGTTTACGGACAAAATGATCTTCAGGTGCATGAAACGTGAGTAGACAAACCGTAGAATTCGTCCAACCAGTGGAATACGCAGAAAAGAATTCAAGCGCTCCAACTCGATGCTGTGGGTTATTACGCGATCGTCATACATACCTTCAGACGGTACGCCCTCCCTTGCCAACGTACAAAGGATATGAACTTCATAGCCCTTGTTGACAAAATAGTTGGCTTTTACGGAAGTGATCTTGTTGATCCCACCTACTCCAAAATAATTTTGGGTGTATAAGATTCTTTTCATCTGATGTTCAGTCGCTGTAGAAGACCATTATATTTGCCATAAAGCAACATCCACAAATCAAACATTTTTGGGCCTTTGGCCATAAAAAAATAGGTAAAGGGTGAATCTGAACGATAAATGTTGATACCTTCCGACCTCACCGAAGCTACGAGACTGCATAATTCGAGTTGAGTTTTCCATTGCCTACCAGCGCGGGCAATAAAATAACTATCCTTAATAGATTTCAAGTAAGAATTCCGCAGGTATCTCACCGTAGTTACACTAAGCATTGAAATGTCCTTCAACATGCGCCTTCGTGACTCAATATAAGTCAGATATTTCTTCAAGAGTTTCGGATCCGATCTATAGGCGATGCTTGCAGTGGGTTCTTCGTAATGATACAATCCTTTGTGGACATGCACACCTTTTTTGCAACGTTTGGCATATTCCACACAAAAAAGCGTGTCTTCACCCAAAAATATATCTACAGGAAATCGCAGATCTTGAATGACCGTTTTCTTGAAAAGCTTATTCCATACAGCCTGATTGTTTTCTCTCTTTCCGTATCCTAAGATAGCATCAATGATTTTACTCGGAGAATCCATGATATCTTCTTTGATCAACATGGATTTGCCAAATTGATCACACTCGGCCAAATCTGCATCTGCCGACTCTATAGCATGATACAAACTTTGTAGATATTCCGGTTCCACATAGTCATCACTGTCAATGAAACACAGGTAGTCACCACTTGCGATTCCAATACCTTTATTTCGGGCCGCACTGACACCACTGTTCTTCTGGTGCACCACGCGGGTATTAGCATTGTTTTTTGCCAACTCCTCACAAATCTCGGGTGTCTGGTCCGTACTTCCATCATCTATCAGGATGACTTCAAAATCCTTATATGTCTGGGTCTGAATCGACTGATAACACCGCTCCAACAGAGGCGCAACGTTATAAGCTGGAATGATAACTGAGATCATGAAGGTCGATAGCTATTTGTTCATTTCCCCTTGTTTCGGCGAACAAGGAAATTGTAAAGATGAGAGACAACGGAGTTGACAACTGCCATCATCTTGGGACTTGACGACAGATATAGGATTTTCTCAAATAACTCGCCTTGTTGGGCAGACATGCGTTTTTGAATACGATCCTGTTTAAGCGAATCGTAAAGACGGACAGGTAATACTTCTTTGAAATGCCGGTCTCTGTCAGCCGTCAGCTCCTTCCAACCCTTCTTGGAAATGCCATTGGGCTGTAATGAGGCCACTATAACATCGCGATAAGTATAGCTTGCGTTTCTAAGAATCAGTTCATCAAACATTTCTGCCCAGTCAGCTGCAATGCGGTATGTTTCATTATAAGGATTCGCCTTCAACAAAGAAGTGCGGATAAAAACGGCTTGATGGCAAATGGCTGTTTCAAACATATAATTGAATGTAAGCCTTTGAGGACTCTTCTTCAATACCTCTCCGTCTTTGTAGTTTCCCGCAATGAAGTCAGCATCGGGATGATTGACAAACACATTTTCCAGCACAGTTTCACTATAAAAGCAATCGCCTGAATTCATAAAGATAGAATACTCTCCTTTCGCAACGGCAATAGCTTTATTCATGCCATTATATACACCCTTATCGCGCTCACTGACCCAGTAATCAATACTGCTCTGGTATGATTCTATAACCTCCTTGCTGCCATCGGTTGAGCCCCCGTCTATTATGATGAACTCAAAATCTTTGAACCTCTGACCGATAACGCTCTTGATCGTGGCCTCGAGGCCAGCTTTGTTATTGAAATTTACTGTTATTACAGAGATTTTCATTGCTTTCTGACTATTTTATACAATCTGACGAAGAGAGGTTTTGCTCCTGGAGCAAAGAAATATAAGACGGCAATATAGAAGACTGCAAATGGCAGAGTAATCTCAAGAGCTGACACACACCAGTTTACGATTCCTCCAAAAGCAGAATTTACAATAGGACGGCAGAGGATTGTAGCACCAACAATACCAACTATGGCCAATAGATAATAGATGGAAATTCTCTTCCAGTATTTGGATATAGGCTCTTTAAACCCCTTTCGAAAAAGGAAGATAGGCTTCCAAATGACAATAATCAGCAGCTGACTCACAATCTTGCCTGCCAAAATCCCTACTATGCCATATTTGGGGGCCAAGGCCAAAGTTACCGCCAAGAAAAGAATCGCCTCTGCCCATGCAGCCCAAGTATCAGAATAAAGGCCATGAGCGCCATTGAACATGTCTACAGCTCCACGGGTTTGCGTGATGAAGATGGTAATCATCAACAAGATTAGGATTTCACGGTCAAGGATATACTTGCTTCCCAGCCACAAACTGATAAATGGCTCTATCAGATTGAAGACACTGAACACAACAAAACCTCCGACAAGAAAACGTACAGCTACAATCTCCCAAAACACAGACATCGACTTTTCCTTATTTCCCTCGGCCACAAGATTGCCAACACCAGCACTGAAGCTATTGAGAGCGGAATCGAAGGCGGCAGACAAACGGCTGACCACTAATGTGTAATTGCCATAATAGGCCACCATCTTCAAAGATACGAATGCAAAAACAAGAATCTGGTCACTCTGACTAAGGAGGAAGTCCTTGATCTTATGAACAAATACTTGTTTGGTATAGGTAATGATCTGCTTATTCTGGGGAAAAAACTTTTTTCCTTTCTTCACCGAGGCTTTAAGCCAGGGATATACTTGGTCTATCTTCCGATTCAGGACAATGCATCCAACAAAGCCAAAGACAACTTCAAGAGCTATCCAAGCATAATAGTTTCCCCAGTAATAAGCAATGGCCATTTGCAAGACAATCTTACAAAACTGCGCACCCTGCAGATATCCTGTTACCAGATAGCCTTTCTGATCCGCCGTCAAAATAATCTGGCGGTAGTTGATGAAATAACTGAAAAGCTGAGCAATGAGAATGGAGAAAAATGCAAAGTAGATCAAACCAAAGGAAAACTCTGTATGCTTGAATATCAACGGTATGAAACAGCTGACGATGCCAGCACCGAGTAGGATGAATAATCCAATGCGGTTGTATAAATAGCCAAATACCGAAACCAGTTCCTCAATCCGCTCTTTGTTACCTTGCTGAAGAGGCTTGTATAAGTTATAAGCCACAGCTGTCCCCACTCCCATTTCAGCCAAACTGAGAAATCCCAAGATATTGATAAGGGTTCCGCTAAGACCCATAAACTCAGCACCAAGACACTCCAAAAAGGTCTTACGCGAGAAGAAGGATAGAATGACGAAAATGAAATAGAACACCAGATTAACACGGGCATTCAGTAAGGATTTACGTACTCTCGATTCCTGATTCATTGATTTTACAGATTATCTGCAACAGCAAGGTTTGTTATCCGCAACAGCCATGCTGATGGCTTGCGACTGCAATGCGACTGCAAATAGTACTTATTGGAATTTATTTTGTAATTGAGCATTAGATAGGGACGAGCAACAAAACAGAATAAATGACACGTCTTCGGAAAACAAGTTGTTTTCATTTGAGACAGAAGAGAAGAAATAACCCGTGTCTAAGGAAAGAAATAGTTTACGATTTTTCCTCCCTCACATACCTACTATGTGAAGATCATCGGGCAAAAACTCCTTCATCTGTCTCCGTATTTAGATTATTATCCGCAGAGTCAAAACGACGGGCTGTATGTATGGTTAAGACATGGCGGGGGGGGAGGGTAGAACCGATGTACCCATAAAATACTATTACTTTGTTAGTATAGAACTATCCCTTTATCCCTTGCCTTTCCTAAAATGCGGTGCAAAGATACAAAATATATTTGTATCAAACAACATTTCAAATGTTTTTTTTGATGGACTTACACGCTGATGTGTACGCATACTTCAGAAATTTGTAGAACAAAAAATGATTATCAGAGTTGTTCTAAAAAAGCTCTATGCGGAGAAAATTGATTTCAGGGCCACAAGCCATGCTGTTTTCCAAAAAGAACAGATAAGAATGAGGATTGTGGCCCTGGGCTCAATAGCTGTGTCTTCTATTTTGCGGAAGGCTCGGAGGTTGTGTGGTATTTTCCTTTGTCGCTCGCCCTATAGGCATAAGCATTGCCGGTGATGGTGGACAAAGACACGGTGTTGAAGACGATGTCATAGCCTCCGTTTGCGTTTTCCTCGTAAAGAAAAGCTATATTGCCTTTCCTGTCAAGTACCATGGTAGAATAGCACGATGTCGTAGTAGAAATCTGATATTTGCCCCATCCGTCCACGTAGCTGTTGGGAGAAGTATAGGATTCGGGCAATTCCTTGTAGTAAATGCTTACAAGCTCACGGTTGGCCGACGCAGCCGCCGACTGTAGCAGCACATAAGTCGGTTGATGGTCACTCAGTCTAAGAGCTGGAACAAGAAGAACTTCACCGTTGCATGTCGCGGCATAAGTTTGGCCAGGAATATGGGTGGCGCCTGAGGTTGCCACCTCAGCCCAAGCTCCTTCGGCCTTGTCGCGGTCTGTGAAGGTAAAGACGTTGAAGTCACGTCCTGTGCCCGACACACGACGACAACTGAAAAGAATATCGCCCGATGGCAGTTCTTCCACCTTGCATTCATCGCCGTTTGGTACAGGGGTAGCCGCAACGCCACCAAGATAATTCCAAGTCACCCCAAGATCATCGGAGTAGACCACACGGCTTCCTCCAGGCCGGGTGTCCACACCGGCATAGATCCGATAATAGTCGCCTGCCTTGCAAACCGTACTTTGGATGATCCGCCCACTGGAGAAGAACAACTTTTCTATATCTCCTTGGTAAACCTTTTCGGTCCAATCCTCGGTCAGCCAAGTTTTTCCGTCGTCTGTACTTAGCGAGCGTCCCACCTGCAACTTATTGCTTTTAGAGCTACTGCCCCATCCGGTAGTGCCCGAGGCTGTCATCATTAAGACTTTTCCGCTTTCACGATCAACCACCGTGGCAGCATCTCCGTGGGCATAATCAAAGTTGACTCCTCCACCCTCTATAGCTATTGCCTCATCAGCCCAAGTTGCCCCGTCGTCGGTTGAAGTCCGGGCCACTACAGCGATGGCATTTGCTCCAGTGTCACCGGAGCCATGAATACGAAGATCGGAATAGGCTACCAACGTGCCGTTTTTCAAGCGCACGAGAGAGGGTATGCGATGATAGTCGGGGGCAGATTGTGCCGGGAAAAGGGTAATCGGAGTCTGTGCTGGTGACCATAACGGGAGAAGCGTCGTCACAATCATGATTACAATGAAAAATTGATTGTTGAAACGGTTCATATAGTATTTAGTTATGTTATTACTTGGAAATATCGCTCAGAAGAGTTTTAACTTTAAGATCATCATTTCAAGGACAGCAACGGCACCTTTAGGGCACCTCAGCGCAAGAATCTCAATCATTCCTGTCACACCACTGAGCGACGATTTTTCTATAATTATCAGGTTGGTCAGCAAAAGTCATGTGGCGGGCACCATCAAGGAGTTCCCAACAGCTGTTCTTGATACCGTCGTACATGGTTTTTGCCAGCAGCGGAGTGCACTCATCGTTAGTGCCGCTGACCACCAGGCAGGGCTGGGAGATCTCACCCAAACGGGGCGTATAGTCAAAATCTTTCAGATTGCCCCAAGGCGTGTATTCATTGGGTCCCCACGCCACTTGATAGCTCTCCGTACCAAAGCGTTTCTTCCGACGCAAGCACTCAGGGCTGTCGGGGGTGATGCTGCAGGCATGAAGTTCGGTATAGTGGTCATTGGCCGTCAGGTAGGCCTGCGACTCAAAGTCCTTGGTCGCTTCAGCTTTCCTGATAGCAGCCTGGTCCTCAGGTGACATGAATGAAATCAACCGATGCTGTTCATGTCCCCACAACCGGCTGGAAGAGAGGGTGCTGGAAAGGATAGCCGAGCGGACGCCCTCTGGATGCCTGTCAATCAGCCAGGCTATTATCATCATGCCGCCCCAAGACTGTCCGAGGATGTGAAGCGTGTCAAGATGGAGGTATCGGCGCAGCGACTCCAATTCATCCAACCAGGTATCAAGTGTCCAAAGTTCTGGATGTCCTTCGACATAGGATAATCCACATCCAAGCTGATCATAGCTGATCACCTGACGGCCGGTAGAGGCTATATCGTCAAGCAGCTCAAAATAGTTGTGTGTACTACCCGGACCACCATGAAGCAGCAACAGAGGGGCTTTTGTCGGGGAGGACTCTCCTACAACACGAAAATACGTGCTATAGCCACGGAAAGGCATATAGCCTTCAACGATTTTGAATCGATCCATCATCTTATTCTATTTAGTTGGTATCATGTAAAATGTTCTGTCGTCAACAAAGTCGATCATCCATTGGTCGAACATCACTCCGTCGTCAATGGCTGTCAACCGCAAAGTATGGTTTGACCGGTATCCATCTACCGCCAAAGGTATCTTCTTTAAAAGTTGACCTCGCAAAACGGCCTTTTTCCATTCATCCGTACCTTGGGGGCAGGCAAGATCGATATCTATGGGCTTGCCTCCATCAAAGCAGACGCTAACCCGCATGGAGCCGTTGGATTGAGGCCTGACGGGAACAAAGGCCAGATAGAGCAAGGCGTCTCCACGGCCGGAGAGATGAAAGTTATAGTCGACACTGGAACCGGCAGCCATTCTGACAGCACGCTGGCTATGTCCCAAGAGGGGCACGGTGGTAATCATACCAGAAAAATGAACATATTGCGCAGCGATTTCGGCCGTTGCATTCTCTGAATCAAGTTGTGAATTCAACTCCATCCCAACTCCATACTGCCGACGCTCTTTTTGCGACAAATTGTCGGGCAGCGAAGGAGAAGCGAACACGCTCAGGTTACGGGGTGACATATTCATGAGTCCAGCCCATTTACCACCTTCCAAAGCGTCATATTGTCGCGACAGCGAGCACAGGTCGTCATAGGCGTCGAGACTTGCCGCGGCGGCCTCAAGGGCTTCCTCGTCGTGATGGAATGTGCCAGGACGCGAGATCTCACGAGACTCCTGGGCGCATAGCTGTTTACGGGCCATGGCCTCCGCTGCCTTCACCGGAAAAGCCACAGCAGCGAAGAATGCAGCATGCAAAGGAGCTGGGACTTCCTGCGAGAGTTCATCCACACGGTTTTTCAAGGCTCTGAAATCAGAGAGATAGCGTTCCAGCTCATTACCGAAGTCATCGGTGCTGAATTCCGTATCGTTCACTTTGGGGTTGTCCTTGTCAGAAGTGAGTTGATTCCAGCCCATAAACTCAGGTTTGCGGATGGCTGTCAACCGATAATATTCCCGCATGACGGGAAGCAGACGTTGACCAAGGGTTTGTCCGAATTGGGCTGAAAGCCAAGAAGTGAGATGACGCTCCAAATGATCTGAAGTGACAGAAGACGTATTCCATGCTTTGTCAAAGAAGAGGCTGAGCGCATAAGCGGCCACCTTGGGCTCATGGATTTCGGCTATCCAGACCCGATTGGCTTTGCGGGCCAAGGCTGCATCCAATTGTGACACCAACAGGCCAGGTTGTGGGGTTGAGAGCCAAAGACAATCGTGCGGCGCTCCCTGATAGCTCAGGTGCACCAGTACTCCCGCACCGCCCTTGCGGTTTGCTGACAAATGCCCCTGCGCTGGCAAAAGATAGCCGTAACCATCGTCGGGCCACAACACTGTAGTGGCATCGGGCAACTGAAGTCCGTTGCCAAGAAGGCTTCTCACTTCGTCGTTGGCAAGGATGAGCGTAGGATAATCAGCAGGTGCGTTTTTATTTTTCTTGTTCAGCTTATCCTCGGTCCGTTTGATAAGTTTCAACTGTTCATGGACAGTTTTCTGCAGCAGTTGCCGCTTGTCGTGTTCATTCCGCGCTCCCAAGATGGCGAAGTTGCCCAACCCGACAGTGAACATTTTCTCGCCAGTTCCAGCCGTTTTGAGTCCTTCTTCCCAATAGTGTTGCAGCCATCGGTGGTTATCAGCGTTGTTGTACTCACCATTGCGGCTCCCCCACTCCACTTTGTCGTCACGCAATAGCGGATCCTTACTGCCTACGATGATGGCGCAACTGTCGGCCACCTCAAGGTTCCCCTTCACGCGGTTAAAAGGCGTTGTACCAAGGTCATCGGCTGGCCATAGGAGATTGGCACGGAGCCGGAGCATCAATTCGAAAAGTTTTTTGTAGGTGCGCGGGCCAATAGCTCCTGCCGGAAGGCGATGATCGAGCTTCTTGCTCCACGGGCGCAGCGTCCAATCTTCACCTCCGATGGACAGGCCACGAAACCTGACTGAGGGTATTTGCAAAGACTTGTAACCGTCTTTCATAATCAGATATTCCTTACTGGCAGGCCTGGCATCGCCCCACCAGATCCACGGCGATACACCAGCCAAACGCGAAAGCTCCAGAATGCCGTAGGCCGTGCCACGTCCATTGCTGCCCACGACGACTACCTTGCGGCCGGTATTGGCAAGGTAAAAGGCATCCGGCTGGGTGATGAATTTATTAATGGGGATGGAATACTTGCTCAGCTGACTAAATTCCTTATTCGAAAGTCTGTCGAGTTGATAGATCTCTATCACCGAGTTAGATTTCTTATTGGCATATCTACCGGTAACAGCCAGCATATCCGACGAAAACAAATCGAGAGCAACATCTACGACTTTATCGTGCTGTTCGCAGACCGAATAGCTGACAGGGCTTTTGCCGTTATACCATACCACATCACTCGCACTACATACAAGTGACAGAAAAGAAAGACAGACTATAAAAAATATTTTCAGCCTCATTTTTTTAGTTTTAGTGCAAAGATAAGGATTTTTCTCCCATTCACGGGATATTTAAGAAAGATTCACAACTGGACACAGCAATCTTCTATATTACATTTATCATAGAAATGTTATTTCCCGTTTTGCTCAGGGAAGGATCCCTGTGGTGAACTGAGTAGTTGCAATTCATCGGCCTGCTGATGTTCCTCAGTATTTGCCAAGAGAAAATGTGGCGTCCGTCACGCCGCACATGTATCAATCAAATATAAAAGTAATGTTTAACCGGGTCAACCAATATTAAAAATAAGGCTTAAAGTAGTCAACCAAAAGCGTTAAACTACAATGTGGCGAACGCCGCACGATGATGTGGCAAATGCCCGCAACTGCATGGCAAATGCCACACAACTGGTTGGCAAACGCCACACAACTGGTTGGCAAACGCCACACAACTGGTTGGCAAACGCCACACAACACCATGGCCTACGCCACGAAAATCACAGTGCTTATTTGAAACGCACAAAAACGTGAAAGCCGGCAACTTTCCCAATAGAAGACACGACTTACCGGCAAGGGTCATACATGGTGCTACAAAAAGAACAAAAGAAACTATAAGGGAATAATTTTGCTAAACGACTTAATATCATTATCTTTGCAAGTACAAACAACATATAGATCATGACATTATATCCGAAACTCATCAAAGATGCCTTGGCAACAGTGATTTACCCTGGCACTAAGAAGAACCTGATAGAGAGTGGCATGCTGGCCGACAGCATCCGAATCGACGGTCTGACCCTGTCGTTCACGCTCATCTTCCCACGCGACACCGATCCGTTTCTTAAGTCTACAGTAAAAGCAGCCGAAGCCGCAATACATTATCACTGCGGTAAAGAGGTCGACGTGACGGTGAATGTGGAGTACCGTCATGCGCCACGTCCCGAAGTAGGGAAACTTCTGCCTCAGGTGAAAAACATCATAGCCGTCAGTTCCGGCAAGGGTGGAGTTGGCAAATCTACAGTCGCAGCCAATCTGGCCATAGCCTTGGCAAAATTAGGGTATAAAGTAGGCTTACTCGACACAGACATTTTCGGTCCATCGATGCCTAAGATGTTTGGCGTTGAAAAAGAACGGCCCTACGGAATTGAGAAAGACGGGCGCCAGCTGATCGTGCCCATTGAAAAGTATGGTGTGAAGCTGCTGAGTATAGGTTTCTTTGTAGACCCCGGCACGGCGACCCTATGGCGAGGCGGAATGGCAACATCGGCACTGAAGCAACTCATCGCCGATGCCGACTGGGGCGACTTGGACTATTTTATCCTCGACACGCCTCCTGGCACCAGTGACATCCACCTCACTTTGCTTCAGACGCTGAGTATCACGGGAGCAGTGATAGTCTCCACTCCACAACAAGTAGCCTTGGCTGATGCACGAAAAGGAGTGGACATGTACAGAAACGACAAGGTGAACGTACCCATTTTGGGATTGGTAGAGAACATGGCCTGGTTCACTCCAGCAGAATTGCCGCAAAACAAATATTATATTTTCGGTAAGGATGGCTGCAAGAATCTGGCCCAGGAACTTGGCTGCCCACTACTTGCCCAAATCCCCATTGTGCAGGGCATATGTGAAAGCGGCGACAAAGGCGAGCCCGCTGCATGCAACGTAGACTCCATCACAGGACAGGCTTTTCTCAATCTGGCGCAGGCCGTGGTCACAAGAGTCAACATCCGCAACAAGGAACTGCCTAAAACAAAAATTGTTCACGTTAACAAATCCTGACAAGAGATATTCAGTCGGGATCTGGAGATGAGAACCCGACTGAATACTTCTTACTGCTGCTTGTTCTTCTCGGACGTCTTGAGCATTTCCTTGATCTGATCGAGACGTTCACGATTGTGGGCATGGGTCAAGGCGATCTGCCGACGATAGACCAAGCAAGTGAGGAAAATGTAGACAAACACTTGAATCCAAAGTGCCTGGTATTCAAATTCTATATCCTGAAGAGTACCGCCCATACTGCTCAATGTCGTATAGCCACGAAGACCGAAGGTGCTTGGGAAAAGATAGGAGAAATATTTCCAAAAGGCCGGCATGTTGCTCACCGGCCAGCTTGTACCGGAAAGAAACAACAGCGGCACGGAAGTGAAAATCACCAACAACAATATGTTCTCACGGTGACGCACGAGCCCCGAGACTGTCATCCCAAAAAAGGTAGTCGCCAAGATGTAGGGGATGAGGAAGGGAAAGAAGTACTCGGCATGGTTCATGGCCGTGTAGGAGAAGAAACGCGGAACACAAAGACCTAAATAGGTACCCATCACCATGTATATCATGAAATAACACATTGCTTTACCCACTACGATGCGGAAAATACCATTATAGTGACGAGAAATCGGTACAAGATCGGCAAAACGGTTGTTCTCGCGTGCTGTTCCCGCAGCAAGTCCGATTCCAAGCAAGAGTGTCTGATGAAGGATGAGCATCAAGACAGGAGGGATTATGGCGTTGCCATATCCGATAGTAGAATTGAAAATGTTTACCTGCTCCTGCCTAATGGGCTCAACGGTTACTTCATTATCACGATTCGTCATGTCGACCGAACGCTCAATCTGGATTTGTGCGCTCATCAGGGAGGCTACAGCCTGAGAGGCCTGGTAGATAGCCTTATAGGCAAGCATCAGGCTCATATCGCAATAGACACTGACAAAAGAGCGCTCACCACGATTGATATTTTTTGAGAAATCACTCGGCAAATAGACAACTCCGCGAACCCTCTGGCGACCCACTAAGTCCTGTGCCTCGTCAAGAGAATTACAATAGCAGGCGACCTTGACATCTGGACTGGCATCCAGCTTACGGATATACTCACGGCTGAGACTCGTGTGGTCCATGTCGACAATGGCTACCGGCACTTCACGCACAACCTCATTGTTGTAAATCCATGAATAAAGCAAAGGGTAACCCAAGGGGACAAGTATGCAGAAAATCAGTACGCCCTCATCGTGGAATACATTGCGCACCTCCTTGGCCCAAATATAAAGAGAGTCGTGGAAACCCTCCTTGATCTGCTGAAATAAAGTCATATCTATCATCATGGGATATACACTGAAAACAACATGTTCTTCTTTATATTCTTCTCAGAGAGCACCGGCAAGAGGATAAAGAACATCAAGCCAGCGATGTTCCAGACCGTATACTGCAAGGGATAGCCATCAAAAATGTTGATCTGATACATCATAATATAATGACGCAGCGGGAAAAGCCATGCCATGGCATGAACCATCCTGTCCATGGCTTCTACCGGATAGGTGGCACCGCACATGGAAAAACTGACAACCGACCAAAGAGAGCAGATACTCATAGACATTCTCAGACTTGGCATGATGCCAGAGATGAACACACCAAAACCCTGACAGGCCAATACCGACAAGACTCCCACAAGCACAATATCAAGGAGTCCACCCTTATGGGGAAAGTCAAGATAGCCGTAAATATAAAACTCAAAACACAAGAAAACGGTGAGGAACATGATTGTATGGGGCAACAATTTGCCGATAAGGGCAATGCGAATGTTACCACCAGCCATCATGATCCAATCCTTAGAGCGACCGAATTTCACCTCTGTCCATATAGAATAAGGTACTAAGAGGAAAATGAAGATCATCAAGGCTCCCGGAACAACGTATGTGCTCAAATAGACATTGTAGCTGGCGTAAGGGTTGCCGATCATATGCAAGTCTACCGAAATGGGCTGCAAGTTGGCCATGATCTCATGCGAGCTCTTCCCAACTGCGGCAAGTTTGGTCATACCTACTTTAGCTGCTGCCAAGGTGCATGCCGTCTTAATATCACGATATGTCAAAGAACCCGCCACGAGAGTCGTATAGCTATTATAATAGGAGATAACAGGACGCTCCCCACCCATTAATTTCTGTTCAAACCTCGATGGGATGAATAAAATGGAGTAGATTTCCTGCTTCTGTACGGCCTTACGGGCTTCACTAAGACTATTGTAATAATCATATATCTCGGAAGTCTGCATGGCATCGAGCTTTTGAACGATGGCCCTGCTCGTAGAAGAATGATCCAAATCCACGATACCCACCGGCATGTTCTCGGGCACCCCCTCGTGCATGAGAGAGGTAAAAAACACTACGATGAGAATAGGAAATACGAGGATACAGAAGCGGTAAATCGCACTGCTCCACATAATCTGACATTCTCTGACAGCTATCCGATATATTCTACGAAGAACTTTCAACTACTGCAATTTAAGGGATTATTTCTTATCAGCATTTTTCAGCACGAGACTCATGCCAGGACGAAGCCCGTCGATCTTGTCTATAGGGCGTGCTTTCACTTCAAGAGTTTTCAAATCATACTGCCCGGTATTCTTAGTGGCGCGCCACGCAGCATAGGACCCCTGATCCTTCACATAATAGACCTTCATACGTATGGTCTTGTTGAAAGCAGGGACAAAAGCATGGATTACCGAACCTATCTTCATTCCGTTGAACTGGTCTTCGCGGACATTGAAAGATCCCCACATATCCTTGATAAGGCTAATGCTCATGATGGGAGATCCCATGCCCACAAGCTCACCTTCATGAGAGTATACATCACTCACCTCGCCCTCAACGGCAGAAATCTGTACGGTTTCTTTCAGCAGGCCTTTCACCACATCGACAGCATGACCTGCGGCTTGAGCCTGTTTGGCAGCAGCCCGCTTCTCCTCCTCTCGCGAGCCATCCTGGGCCAATTTCAGCTGTTCCTTAGCAGCGGCCACTTGGGCCTGTGTGGCCTTGAAGGCCGCCTGAGCCTCATCGCGCTTTTGCGCTGTGATGACACCTTCCTTATAAAGGTTGTCCATACGCATAAAGGTTTTTTGAGCAATCTCCGCAGCGGCTACAGCCTGGCGGTAGACCTCGCGGGCCGTCCCGATCACCTCTTGCCTATTTCCGTTGTTGGACAAATCACTGATGGCCTTAGCGGCTTCATCGGTGGCTTGCGCAGCCTGTTCCTGTGCCTTCACTTCCGGAACCTGAAGGATAGCAAGCGTGTCGCCCACGTGGACATAGTCGCCTTCTTTCACCCTGATTTCCACGACACGGGCTGGCAACTTGCTGCTAACGCGATAATCATCACAATCCACTTGCCCCTGGATGACCTCATCGGTTTTTCCCAAAAAGAAGAAACCTAATATTCCCACAAGAAAGACTACGGCAGAGAAACCTGCCACAGCCAATAAAATATTGTTATGTTGACTTTTTCTCGACATGACAATCTATATTAAAATTCGAAACATTTTATTATCTTAACCTGCCCAAGGCTTTTTGCAACTCAACTTGAGAAAGCTTCACATCCACCTCGGCGTCTATTTTGTCACTTTGTGCCTTTTGCCAAGCTGTTTGGGCTGCCATAACATCCGTAACATCCATCACACCTTCCTTGAATCCAACGTTGGCACAACGCAAGTTTTCATCAGCACTGTTCAAGTTGCTCTTCGCCATATTTAGGCGCTTGTATGCCTCTTTTATTTTAAACCGAGCCTGAGTGGCCTGAAGATGGATTTTTTCTTCCAGATCAGCAAGATTCAGGCGCGATATCGTTGTCGTGGCTTTAGAGCCTCTGATTTTGTATTTGCTCTCCATCCAGTTCCACACGGGGACGGTAAGTGTAACACCAATATTCCACACTCCTGAGAAACGTCGGTTGAATCCATCCCAAAGATTGGGATTTGAAATCATATACCCACCGGTGAGCAGCACGTGGGGCAGATACTGTGCCAGAACAAGTTTCGTGTTCTGCTCACTCATCTCTACCGCATTCTGAAACAGCCTTACCTCGGGGCGTTCGTCGTAGGTTGAGTCCTGTGGGGCTAACACCCCGTAAGCATCCGTATCAAGAGTGTTTTTATTCTCATCCGCCAGCATGATGTCTTCCTCCAAAGGCAATCCGCAAAGTTGGCAAAGAAGCATTTTCGCAAGTACAAGTCCGTCTTCCACCTGTACGATTTGCATCTCTGCCTCATTGACCTTCACGTCCACCCTCAGCCCATCGGCCTTTGTCGCCACTCCTTGGGCGATCATCTTTTTGACGTCATCGTCTAATTTTTTCACAAGATCCCGATAGCTGTAGGCAAGTTTCTCCTTTTGTCTCAAAGAAACAGTCGTCCAGTAAGTCTGGTCTATGCTGTAGAGTGTATTTTGGGTGACGAGATCCTCATTGTTGGCAGCCATCTTCTCTCCAATATCCGCCATTTTATTGGCAGCGATAATGGCGCCACCCATATATAGGGGCTGGCGCGCCATAACAGTGCCCGACCAGAAGTTTTTGGTGTCTGTCTTAAAAGCGTCAACCAATCGCTGGCCGATGGCGTTACCGCCCTGCTCAAAAACGCCAGAGGCCTTTGACAGCAGACCACCCAACTGTTGAGCCACATCCTGACTGACAGCACCCGACTGCACAAGGCTTGTCAATAAATTAGTCACATTCGCTACCGAGCTCGTGCCCAAAGAAGACAGCGTTTGTTTCGTTCTCTTATTGAGCAGAGAAATTTCCTTAGAAGTGTACTGATAACTTCCCAAAGCATCCACTTTGGGGAGGTAATTTGTACGCATGGCCTTTCGGGTATTGTAGGCCACTTCTTTACTCTTACGCGTTGCAATGAGCTGTTTATTATTGCGTAGGGCCAATGTTCTGCAGCTGTCAAGCGTCAGTAGACGCTGGGCGGATGCAGGAAGCGCAAGGCAGGCCAAAACGGCTAATACAATCTTCCTCATCTACCTAAACATAAAATTCTTACTTCCAATCATATTTCCTTCGGCAAAGACGCTCACCTGATAAGTGCCTGCGCTCAAAGTCTGAGAGACGGGCACATACAACGAAACTGCCGTTTCTCCACCATTATATTCTATCGTTTTCTTCATCGTGCCAGCCAACGTTTTGTTTTCATAAGGGAAGCTGACGCCACCGCCGATAATATTACCCGCAGGTGACATGATGCGCACATAGACCGTCTTCATGCCCGTCTTGGCCGTGACATTCTTGGCTATGTTGAAATTCACTTGGATAGTACGGGCCTTTGAAATCTTGTCCTTCGCTTTATTATTCTTGTTCAAAAGATGCATTTGGATTCCATTGGCATCGAGCTGGGAGGCAATGGCCACCTGTTCAGACAAAGAGGCCTTTTCCGTATTCAAGCCCTCAATTTGCCGAGTGGCTTCCTCATACTGACCCTTCACACGGGTATTCTCTGCGGTCAAACGGCCATTGGCTTGATTAAGGGAGTCGATCTGGATGACATAACTTCTCAACACGGCCCTGACCGTTGCCAATTCTCTCTTCAGACGGGCAATCTCTCGTGCATCCGAACTCTTTGTGCGCTTCAACTCCGCCAACAGACGTTCGGTCTTCTCTTGCTCGGCGGTCAGCTGAGATATCAGCGAATCATTGGTCACGTGAGTTTTCATCTCACTGTACTGGTCAGAGAATTGCTGGTACTCATTCTCCATTTCCTGTTTGTCCAGCTCAGCCAATTGCTGCATGTCGGCATTTGCCTTTCGCTGTTGGCGAAGATTGAAGCCCATATAACAGAGTCCTCCCACCAACAGAAGACATATAATGACAAACACCGCGAGTAGTTTTTTGTTTATAGCACTCATGTTTTGTTTAGCGTTTGATTATGAAACACGGCAAAATTAATAAAATAATAGCGTCCTGCCAAAAATTTATCCAACGAAACCGTTCTGAGTTTTTTTTTTTATATTTTTCGGGAAAAATAGAACAACTGTAACTTTTTTTTGCTAACTTTACCCTCAAAATCTAAACAAGAAATGGAAAAAAATAATTTAGTTTACAAAATATGGGACTTATATTACAGTGGATTCAGAAGCATGACCGTTGGGAAAACCCTGTGGATGGTGATCCTTATTAAGTTGTTTATCATTTTCTTCATCTTGAAGCTATTCTTCTTTCCCAATATCATCAAGCAGAATGCTCCAAAGGGACAAGAGGCTTCTTATGTTGAACAACAATTGGAACACAACGCTGAGAAAATCGCGAAATAACCATTTTTAAAACAGAATAATCATCTATAAAATATAACTTTAAACAAAATAAACTTCGATTACTATGACAAATCTTTTATTGGAAACGATGTCCGCCAGTGTTGACTGGTCGAGGGCCCAGTTTGCCCTGACAGCCATCTACCATTGGCTCTTTGTACCGTTGACATTGGGACTCGCAGTCATCATGGGTATCGTGGAAACTTGCTACTATCGTACCCGCAAAGCCTTCTGGAAAGATGCAGCACGATTCTGGCAACGACTCTTTGGTGTCAACTTCGCCATGGGTGTTGCCACAGGTATCATTTTGGAATTCGAGTTTGGAACCAACTGGAGCAACTATAGCTGGTTTGTGGGCGACATCTTTGGTGCCCCTTTGGCCATCGAAGGAATCGTGGCTTTCTTCATGGAGTCGACATTCGTCGCCGTGATGTTCTTTGGCTGGAAAAAAGTTTCTCCAGGATTTCACCTTGCCTCCACTTGGCTGACAGGACTTGGCGCCACAATATCAGCATGGTGGATTTTGGTGGCCAATGCATGGATGCAATATCCCATCGGACAGACCTTCAACCCAGACACCATGCGATTCGAGATGACTTCTTTTGCCGACGTTGCTCTCTCGCCTGTCGCCGTAGACAAATTCTGCCACACTGTTACATCGGCATGGATTATCGGTGCGGTTTTTACAGTGGGCGTAGGCTGCTGGTACTTGTTGCGCAATCGTGAGCAGAAACTTGCATTGGAAAGCATTAAGATTGGCAGCATCGTTGGCTTGGTAGCCTCCCTCTTAGCCGCCTTTACGGGTGACAATTCAGCTTATCAAGTTTCTCAAAAACAGCCGATGAAATTAGCTGCTATGGAAGCCCTGTACAATGGTGGCAATAGCCAGAGTCTTACTGCCGTAGCGTGGGTGAATCCGTTTAAGCAGGCGGATTATGCCAACGAAGCAGAACCACCCTTGCGCATAGGAATTCCGAAAATGCTGTCGTTCCTCTCCACGCATGACTTTGATGGTTATGTACCTGGCGTGAATGACATTCTGAAAGGCTACACATCAAATACCGGTGAGAAAGTATTGAGCGTGAAAGAAAAAATGGAGCTCGGCAAGAAGGCCATGGCTACGCTTAAGGAATATCGGGAATTGATGAAAAGTACGTCCGGCAAGTACCAAGACGCAAACAAGATTGCCGCCCTTAAAAAAGACCTGCAGGCCACGATGCCTTACTACGGCTATGGTTTCGTAAAGTCGCCCGACGACATTGTGCCCTTCATACCCCTCAATTTCTGGTGTTTCCGCATCATGGTAGGCATGGGATGTCTTTTCATCCTTTTCTTCCTCCTTACGCTCCATCTTTGCTATCGCAGCAAGAACTTCGAAAAGTTCCCCTGGCTTCATCGCTTTGCAATTCTTCTCATTCCCTTGGCTTACATTGCCTCTGAAAGCGGATGGGTCGTGGCAGAGCTTGGACGCCAACCATGGACTATACAAGACATGCTACCCACCTGGGCCGCCATTTCTAATATTCAAAGCGGAAGCGTTGCCATAACCTTCTTTATCTTCTTGGCTTTGTTCACCACTATGCTTATCGTAGAGATCAATATCCTCTGCAAGCAGATCAAGCGTGGGCCGGAACATTCAGAAGAAGCATTATCTACAGCATCCAATTAATAACCTATCATTAACAATTATGAGTTATCTGTTTTTGCAACAATATTGGTGGTTCATCATCAGTCTTTTGGGAGGACTCCTGGTATTCCTGCTCTTCGTGCAGGGTGCCAACTCCATGATATTTCAATTAGGTAAAAATGCCGACGAGCGTCGCCTGCTCATCAACTCTACAGGCCGTAAGTGGGAATTCACATTCACCACTTTAGTCACCTTTGGTGGCGGCTTTTTTGCATCGTTCCCTCTTTTCTACAGCACCAGTTTCGGCGGTGCCTACTGGCTCTGGATGATTATCTTGTTTTCATTCGTCATTCAAGCCGTGAGCTATGAGTTCCAAAACAAACTTGGAAATCTTCTTGGTGTCCGAACATTTCAGGTTTGCCTTGTCATCAACGGCATCGTTGGCCCGCTGTTGTTAGGCGGAGCCGTCGCAACTTTTTTCGACGGAAGCAATTTCTTCATCGACAAGCAGAATCTCACTCTCGCCGCCGGCCCTGCTGTCAGCCGTTGGGCTAACGCAAGTTACGGGCTGGATGCACTGCTCGATATATGGAACGTAGTTCTCGGGCTGGCCGTCCTGTTCCTGGCACGCATTCTCGGCACCTTATACCTTATTAATAATGTAGACAACGAGACCATGCGCAAGCGTTGTCGAAAGGAAGTGCTTACCAACACCATTGTTTTTCTGGTATTTTTCCTGGCTTTCGTTATCCGCACGATGCTCAAGGACGGTTTTGCCTACGACCCGAACACAGGAGTCATCTTCATGCAACCGCTCAAGTACTTCAATAACCTTGTTACGTTGTGGCCTGTTGCGTTGGTTTTCATAGTTGGGGTGGTTTTGGTACTCTATGGTATAGGGAAAACACTCATGAAAACCGACTATCTGAAAGGTATCTGGCCCTCAGGTATAGGTACTGTTCTCACGGTATTGGCTCTTTTCCTGTTGGCCGGCTGGAACAACACAGCCTACTATCCGTCAACAGCGGACCTTCAAAGCTCACTCACTATCGAAAACAGTTCTTCCAGTCCCTTCACCCTTCAAGTAATGGCAATTGTCAGTCTATTGGTACCTTTTGTACTCGCTTATATCTGGTATACCTGGCGGTCGATGGACAAGAAGAAGCTGGATATGGGTGAGGTTAAGCACGGAGACGTTTATTAACCCACACGCTCAAACTCTTAAATCAGCCACGGATCTCACAAATCTTCATCCTAAACATGGACGGTTTGCGATTTTCGTGGCCATAAAATAGTAGAGCGTTTTTGCTAAAGTATCTATATGACAAAACAATTATTATTATCTTTCCTCTTCTTACTATCTCTCCCTCTCGCTGCACAAGAACAATCCACTTCTGCGATTGAAGATTCTTGCCATGAAGTATTGTTGCAGACAAGCAAAGGAAACATTCTGCTTAGACTCTACAACGAAACACCGCTACATCGTGATAATTTTATGAAGCTTGTCCGCTCTGGATACTATGACGGTAATCTCTTTCACCGCGTCATTGCCGATTTTATGATTCAGACAGGTGATTCTACTACAAGACACGCAAAGACGGGCGATCGCCTGGGAGGATATTCTCCCAACTACAATATCCCGGCAGAATTCAGATTCCCTAAACTATTTCACAAGCGGGGGGCACTGGCCGCAGCGCGCGAACCAGACAGCAACAATCCGGAAAGATCATCGAGCTCCTCTCAATTCTACATTGTCTGGGGACAGCCACATAGCGATGCGTACCTCGATAAATGCCAAGAAGGTATTGATAAACGCACGAACGGCACCGTGAAGTTAACACCTGAGATTAGGGAAGTCTACCGCACTTTGGGCGGAACCCCACACTTGGATGGCCAATACACAGTGTTTGGCGAGGTGGTCAGCGGACTCGATGTCGTAAAAGACATTGACTATTCAAAAACGGACGAATTCGACCGCCCTGTTGAAGATATCAGAATCATCAAAGCAACTATCATCAAGTAAAATTATGATTGGATATATTATCATAGGCATCGCGGCTGGTTTCGTAGCCAGCAAGATTTACAAAAAAGAAGGTTCCGGCTGTTTTGTCAATTTACTATTAGGCATCGCAGGAGGATGGCTCGGTGGAATGGTATTAGGCTGGCTGGGTATCACCGCCTCTGGTAGTATTGGCAACTTTGTCGTATCAGTTATTGGAGCCATCATGTTGCTGTGGCTTTGGAACAAACTTTCTTGAGCAACTGACCATTATGAAGGCAAAGAACATATTTAGAAAACGGGAGACAAAATCGAAACCTTGTCTCCCGTTTTTTCTGTAGAACAGACGAAGAATCAATCGAGATTCAGCGTCTTTTTAATGGCTTCCACTTTCTCATCTGCTTCCTTGCTGCAACGCTCATAACAGCCTGCACACTTCATCGTGCCCTTCACCTCGATGTAGAACTTAATCTTAGGCTCAGTTCCAGAAGGACGGACAGACACCTTTGTATCGTCGTCGCAGAACCATTGCAACACATTGCTTGTAGTTGGCATATCGAGTTTCGTCACACTGCCATCAGCATGGCGAGCCTCAAGTTTCTCATAGTCTTTCCAAGTAATGATCTTGCTGCCACCCAATTCCGTAGGAGGATTCTTGCGGAAGTTTTCCATCATAGCCTTTATCTCGTCAGCACCAGCTTTTCCAGGACGAACAACATTGACGGTAACCTCCTTAGAGAAACCATATTCCAAATAGATATCCATCAGGACATCATAGAGCGTCTTGCCTTGATCCTTGGCCCAAGCGCAAATTTCTGCAAGCAGGCTCATAGCAGAAACGGCATCCTTATCTCTTACAAAGTCTTCAGCCAGGAAGCCATAGCTTTCCTCACCGCCACCGATATACTGTTGCTTACCCTCAGAGAGGCGAATCTCGCGAGCTATCCACTTGAAACCTGTGTAGCAGTCGCGCAACTCGATGTGCTGCTTCTCGGCAATCTTGCGGATTACCTCAGTGGTCACAATGGTCTTCACTATGAAGTCATTGGGCTTCATCAATCCCTTTGCCTTACGATTGGTGATGATATAATAGAGGAAAATCAGGCAAGTCTGATTACCATTGATCAGAGTCCACTCACCCTTGTCGTTCTTGCAGGCCATACCCACACGGTCAGCATCGGGATCTGAGGCCATTACAATGTCTGCGTCAAGAGCCTTGGCGTCACGGATGGCCAATGCCAAAGCCTCTCCGTTCTCTGGATTAGGAGAAACAACGGTGGGGAAATTACCATCTTTCACCATTTGCTCTTTCACGCAATGCACATTGTCGAATCCCCAAAGCTTCAGACTCTGCGGGATGAGCATCATTCCGGTTCCGTGCAGAGGCGTGTAAACGATCTTCAAGTCGTGCTGTCTCTTGATGACCTCAGGGTCGATGGACAATGTGTGAATCTTGTCAAGATAGATCTTGTCGATTTCCGCACCGATAATCTGAATCAAGTCCTTGTTGCCACCAAACTTGACATCTTCAACCTTCACTTTGTTGACCTCGTCGATGATGCCGGTATCGTGTGGAGCCAGCACCTGTGCGCCGTCTTCCCAGTATGCCTTATATCCATTGTATTCTTTAGGATTGTGACTGGCTGTGATATTTACGCCTGCCTGGCAACCTAAATGACGAATAGCGAAAGAACATTCAGGGGTAGGACGCATGTCGTCGAATAAGTAAACCTTAATACCGTTGGCAGAGAAGACATCTGCAACAGACTCGGCAAACTTACGACTATTATTCCGACAGTCGTGGCAAACGACTACGCTAATCTCCTTACGGTCTGCAAAATTTTTCTTCAGGTAGTTGGCAAAGCCTTGCGTGGCCATGCCCACAGTGTAGACATTCATACGGTTGGTGCCAGCACCCATGATACCGCGCAAACCACCCGTACCAAATTCGAGATTCTTGTAGAAGGCTTCAATAAGGTCTGTCTTGTCGGCCTTGTCAAGCATCTGCTGCACACTCTGGCGCGTCTCTTCATCAAAAGACGGTGAAAGCCATTGTTTAGCCTTTACCTCACATTGGGCAATTAATTCTGCATTGTTCTCCATTTTGTTGATACTTATTAGATTTTATAAATTCTTTTTGTTCTTTGAGACAAAGTTACGAATATTTTTCTATAAAACGTAGAAGAAACCAATAAAAAATAGTAAATTTGCCACATGATACATATAACAGGTACGATTTTCGCCATATTGACGTTTCTCATCATCGGTTTGTTCCACCCGTTAGTGATTAAAACAGAATATTACTTCGGAACACGCCCCTGGTGGCTGTTCCTGTTGGGTGGCATCGCGTGCATTGTCATGTCGCTACTGGAGAGCAATGAACATGTTTCTATATTGCTCGGAGTCCTTGGAGCGAGTTTCCTATGGTCCATAGGTGAACTTTTCGATCAGGAAAAGCGGGTATTAAAGGGATGGTTCCCTATGAACCCCAAAAGAAAAGAACATTACGAACTCAAGAGGAAAGAAAACAAAAAGAATAGAGAGAACTAATTAGAGCATTCCTGGGTGAAAGTTTTTTGAAATGAAGGTTACTTTGATTTTAGTGGGAAAGACCACCGACAAACATTTTGACGCCGGCATCAGCGACTTTGCAAATCGCATCAAACATTATCTGCCGTTCGAAATAGACGTGATACCAGAGCTAAAAAATACAAAGAGCCTCTCGGAAGAACAGCAGAAAGAAAAGGAAGGAGATCAAATTCTAAAACTATTAGGGTCCGGTGATACAGTAGTTCTGCTTGACGAACATGGCAAGGAGATGAGAAGTATAGAATTTGCACAATGGCTGCAAAAGAAACAGGCTGTAGCAAAGACCTTGGTATTCGTCATTGGTGGTCCTTATGGTTTTTCACCGAAAGTCTACTCTCGGGCTGACGCAAAGATAAGCCTGTCAAAAATGACATTCTCCCACCAAATGGTGAGACTCATCTTCACAGAGCAACTCTATCGCGCTTGCACGATAAGTAAAGGTGAGCCATATCACCACGAGTAACTGCACTAACAGACTTCCTGAAAGATAAACACTTTGGCACGGGATTTGTAGGTAAAAACAGAAAAAGAAATCCGTGTATCTTAATCAATTAGGCATGGGTTGAAATTATTAACATCAAAAAGAAAGGTTATTAAGGATGACAAGTCAATTTTCACCAAAGGTTTCAGAAATCCTCGCTTTCAGCAGAGAGGAAGCTACGCGCCTGGCAAGCAGGTCCGTAGGGCCTGAACATTTGCTATTGGGTATCATCCGCGAGAAAAACAGCGTCGTTAGAGGCCTGTTCGACCGTATGAAGATAAACGAGCAAACCATCAAGAATGAACTTGAAGAGCGCGTGCGAGAGGACGACGCCAACGAACCCCTCAACACAAGTGAACTTGTACTGAATGAGAAAGCCAGCAACATTCTCAAACTTGCAGTACTTGAAGCACGAATGCAGCATACGCAAACTGTGGATGTACAGCATCTGCTGATGGCCATACTGCACGATCAAATGAACAACGGTGCCAAAGAGGTACTGGAATTCAATAATATTACATATGAAGACGTTGTCTCTTACCTTCAGGCTCCAGCCCACAAGGACGGCTTGGATCTTCCCAGTGAAGACTATGAAGAGACAGATGGCAACGACCATGAAAGCAAGGAATGGCGCAGTACCGGGGATTCGGGCAAGGCCACTCAAACACAAACTCAACGCGGAAGCGGGAAGACTCCAGTCTTGGACAACTTCTCTACCGACTTGACCCAAGCCGCAGCCGACGGAAAACTCGATCCAGTAGTGGGGCGCGAGAATGAAATACAACGCATTATCGAAATTCTCTGCCGCAGAAAAAAGAACAACCCTATTCTTATCGGTGAACCTGGAGTGGGTAAGAGTGCTATTGTCGAAGGATTGGCACAGCTCATCGCCAAAAAGAAATGCTCCCCCGTATTGTTTAACAAGCGGGTTGTGAATCTTGATATGACAGGCATTGTGGCTGGAACAAAATACCGCGGACAGTTTGAAGAGCGCATAAAAGCTCTCTTGAAAGAACTTGAACAAAATCCCGACATCATTGTTTTCATCGACGAAATCCATACCTTAATCGGCGCAGGATCAACTCCAGGAAGCATGGACGCTGCCAATATCATGAAGCCAGCCTTGGCGCGGGGAACCATCCAGTGCATCGGAGCAACCACTCTCGACGAATACCGCAATTCCATAGAGAAGGACGGAGCTTTGGAACGTCGCTTTCAAAAGGTTCTTGTTGAGCCGACAACAGCTGAAGAGACCACGGAGATTCTTCGCAACATTAAAGAACGTTACGAGGATCACCATCACGTCACATATAGTGACGAGGCCATTGATGCCTGTGTCAAATTGACAGAAAGGTATGCCACAGACCGGTCTTTCCCCGACAAAGCCATAGATGCTCTGGACGAGGCGGGCTCGCGCGTACATTTGCGTCATGCCAGCGTTCCTCCTGAAGTCGTAGCGTTGGAGAAAGAACTCGAAGATGTAAAGACAAAAAAGCAAAATGCCGTACGCAACCAGAACTTTGAATTGGCAGCAAGTTATCGAGATCACCAGGCAGAGATTGATCGCAAGTTGCAAGAGCTCAACGCCCAATGGGCTCATGAAGACAACGAAGAGCGCTTGACTGTCGAAGCGCAGGATGTTGCTGATGTCGTTTCACTGATGACGGGAGTACCCGTGCAACAGATCGACCAACCCGAAAGTGTTCGTCTGCGTTCAATGGATACGGAGTTGAAGAAGTCCATAATCGCCCAAGACAATGCCATCGACAAGGTCGTCAAAGCCATACGCCGCAACCGGGTTGGTCTGAGGGAACCCAATCATCCTATCGGTGTTTTCATGTTCTTGGGTCCTACCGGTGTGGGAAAGACATACCTCGCCAAAAAGTTGGCCGAAAATATGTTTGGCTCAAAAGACGCTCTTATCCGTATTGACATGAGCGAATACACAGAGAGTTTCAATGTGTCGCGCCTTGTAGGAGCGCCTCCGGGCTACGTCGGTTATGAAGAAGGTGGTCAGCTCACCGAACGAGTACGCCGTCATCCCTACTCCATCGTTTTGCTCGACGAGATAGAGAAGGCTCACAGCAATGTATTCAACCTGCTGCTTCAGGTGCTTGACGAAGGACGACTCACAGATGGAAACGGACGTCTCGTAGATTTCCGCAACACTATCATCATCATGACTTCAAATGCCGGAACCAAGCAGCTCAAGGAATTTGGGCGGGGTGTAGGATTCACTGCTCCTGGTGAGGGTCTTACTCAGTTCAACGAACAAAACAAGGAGTACGCTCGGTCCATCATTCAAAAGAGCTTGAGCCGTCAATTCGCGCCAGAGTTCTTGAATCGCTTAGATGAGATCATCACCTTCGATCAGCTTGACCTACATGCCATAAAGCGCATCATAGATCTTGAATTGAAGGATCTCTTCAAGCGCGTTGAGGGAATGGGCTTCAAGATAAGAATCAGCGATGAAGCCAAGGAGTTTGTTGCCACAAAAGGCTACGACGTCCAGTTTGGCGCACGTCCCCTCAAACGTGCCATTCAGAACTATATTGAAGATGGCTTGTGCGAGCTCCTCCTGTCAGACCAGCTCAAGCCTGGTGACGTTATCTATGTTGAGAAAGAGGGTGACAAGCTCAGCTTCAATATCAAGCCGGAAATGACTGAAGAAGAAACGATAAATTAATGACAAGTTCAAGTGGGAAGGGCAATTAATTTTAGTAAAGGGAAATTGAACTGCCCTTCTTTTTCACAAGCAATTGAGAATAATAAAATGGTCGCAATCTTTAAGGATGCGGCCATTTTTTTTGCTGTTTCGGTGGAGTGATCTTGAAAGGCCTATCTTAAATGGAAGGTATAAAACATCCGCAATGCGGAAAGATCAGCATTGCGGATGTATAGGTTGTATGCTTTTTATCCTTTCGGACAAATAAACAAAGTGAGCGAACAATTTAGAAGGGTAAAGAGCTATCCTCGTCGGAGGTGTCCTGAGCAGGCGTTTCCACAGGCGAAACGGGTGATGCAGGACCAGCGACAGGTGCTGCTGAGGGAGCAGCGGCATAACCGCCATTAGCCATACCTACCGAGTTGGGATCAACATGATCAACACGATAAGCACGAATATCATTGAAGTATCTGTCCTGCCAAGGACGAGCATTGATGTCGAGCCACACATGTACCGTGTCGCCCACCTTTATCTGAAATTGTTCAAGACGATCAGCGCCAAAAACCGTAAAATTACACATACGTGGAAAACCATTGGATCCTTGCTCCTCAATCACAAAATCCTGTGATTTCCATTCATTTCCAGAACGTTTGGACACCCCCGAACGGGCATCGCTTACTTTGATGATTTTACCGATAACTTCTATACCTGATAATGCCATGCTATTTATTATTAAATGTTTCTTTCTGCGAAATTACGAAAAGATTCCCAATCTTCCGAAACATTTCAGTCTTTTTTTTTGTTCGGGAAGTTTTTTTTCCGTATTTTTGTATCTATAAAGATAAAACTAAAAGAAACAAATATGAATTTTACCGTTTCAAGCTCAACTCTCAACAGCAGGCTGCAAACCCTGTCAAAAGTGTTGAATCCCAAAAACTCACTCCCCATTCTTGAGTGCTTTCTCTTTGAAGTCAAAGGCAACACACTGACACTTACGGCCAGCGACGGAGAGAATGTTGCCAAGGCACAAGTTCTCCTTGAAGACACTGATGCAGACGGCAGTTTCGCAGTCCGCAGTTCTGATATGCTCGATACCCTGAAAGAGCTCCCTGAGCAACCCATTATTTTCAAAGTAAACCTTTCGAGTAACACCATTGACGTGCGTTACCAAAACGGAGAATACCACATCGTAGGTGAAGATGCCAACGTTTATCCACAAACTCCTGTCATCGAAGATGAGAGTTCTGTGTTCACCATTGACGCGGGCGTACTGCTGAATGCTGTGAGCCGTTCAATATTTGCCATCGCCAACGAAGAGATTCATCCGGCAATGAATGGTATATGCTTTGACCTGACAAACGACCATTTGGCCATTGTTTCCTGCGACGGCCACAAGCTCGTACGCTCCCGCGAACACGATATAAAAAGCGAAGTCCCTTCATCTTTCATTCTTCCCCGCAAGCCTGCAGGTGTACTGAAAACTATCCTCGACAAAGGGATTGGCGACGTGGTCGTGAAGTTTACGCAACAGGCTGCACAGTTCAATTTCGAGAACGGTTCTCTCTATTGCCGGCTGATTGAAGGCAAATTCCCCAATTATAATGCCGTTGTATCCCAAAACAATCCTAACAAGATGATTATCGACCGCAAGAGTATGCTCAGTTCCATACGTCGCGTTCTCCCCTTTGCAAGTGAGAGCAGTGAGTTAGTGCGTTTGCATATTGAAAGCGGTAAATTGGAAATAAGTTCCGAAGACTTGGACTTCGCCAAAAGTGCCAAGGAAAGTCTTTACTGCGAATATGATGGGAATCCCATGAATATAGGTTTCCGCGGAACAGGTCTCATGGAGGTCTTGTCCAATCTTGAATGTGAATCAGTTCAGTTTGACTTGGCCGATCCCTCGCGTCCGGGTCTTATGCATCCTTCTGAGGAGAGCGGCAATGAGGATGTACTCATGATGCTCATGCCAATGTTGTTAAGCGAATAATCATGAATTTAAATCTCACAAAACCCCTCATCGTTTTTGACCTGGAGACAACGGGCCTTGATTTGGCAAAAGACCGGATCATACAGATGTCTTACATCAAAGTGTACCCCGATGGAAAAGAAGAGCGGGAGAACATCTTCATCAATCCGGAGAAACATATCCCGGCTGAAGTCACAGCCTTGACAGGCATTGATGATGAGAAAGTGAAAGATGCCAAAACATTCAAGGAACTTTCGGGGTATTTGGCCCAGAAATTCAAAGGCTGTGATTTTGCCGGCTTCAACAGCAACCGGTTTGATGTTCCTTTGCTGTGCGAGGAATTCCTGAGGGCAAATGTTGACTTCGATTTTTCTAAATGCAGACTTATCGACGCACAAGTGATCTATCACAAGATGGAGAAGCGTAATCTTGCAGCAGCCTATAAGTTCTATTGCGGCAGAAAGATGGAAGATGACTTCAAGGCTCACCGTGCCGATCAAGACACAGAGGCTACCTACAGGGTGCTCATGGGACAAGTAGACCGATATGCTCCAGGCAAACAGGAAGACCCGGAGCAGCAGTTGCCCAACGACATGAACGCACTGGCTGAATTCTCAAAGCAAAACGACAATGTCGACTTTGCCGGGAGAATTGTATGGAAGGAACTCAAAGACGCAAAAGGCGACGTCGTACTCGACAAAGACGGCAAGCCACAACTGGTGGAGACCTTTAATTTTGGCAAATACAAAGATCGTCCCGTGCTGGAGGTCCTGCATCACGATCCTGGTTTTTACAATTGGATTCTCAATGCCGACTTCCCACTCAACACAAAGCAAGTGCTTACACGTATCCGTTTAAAAGACGCAAAACTCAATGGATGACATTCTAAAAGGAAAGAAAATCGTATTAGGCATCACTGGGTCTATCGCCGCATACAAATCCTGCCTCATCATCCGTGAGTTCGTAAAGCGGGGTGCAGAAGTCCAGGTTGTCATCACCCCCTCGGGCAAAGAGTTTATCACTCCGCTCACGCTGGCAACCCTCTCACAACATCCTGTGATCAGCGACTTCTTTTCTCAACGCGATGGTACGTGGCATTCACACGTGACATTGGGATTGTGGGCTGACGCTATGGTGATCGCTCCCTGCACGGCAAGCACCATGGGGAAAATGGCTCACGGCATAGCCGACAACATGCTCGTGACAACATATTTGGCCATGCGAGCACCGGTCTTCGTTGCACCAGCAATGGATTTGGATATGTATCAGCATCCCACGACACAGGCCAACATACAGATTTTGAAAAGTTTCGGCAACCACATTATCGAACCGGAGAGTGGATTTCTCGCCAGCGGTCTTGAAGGCAAAGGACGCATGGAGGAACCCGAGAAGATAGTTGAACACATTGCCTCAGTACTGTCACGCCAGGCGGTAAAAAACGACAAGAATGCCAAACGCATCCTCATCACGGCAGGTCCTACGTATGAAAAGATCGACCCAGTGCGTTTCATCGGTAATTACTCATCGGGGAAAATGGGATTTGCCATCGCCGAAGAATGCTTAAGAAGAGGGTTTGAAGTGTACCTCATCGCAGGTCCTGTGACACTCAGCTGCTCAGCCGGCATCCACCGCATCAATGTGGAAAACTGCCAACAAATGTATGACGAGTCTGTACGCCTCTTTCCAGACATGGATGCGGCAATTCTCTGTGCGGCAGTAGCCGACTTCAAGCCTGAGCATCCGGCAGGTCAGAAAATTAAGCGGGAAGGTAACCATCTAACGCTGAACCTAATGCCCACGCAAGATATCGCAGCCCAATTAGGCAGAATGAAAACTCCCCATCAGCGACTTGTCGCTTTTGCGTTGGAGACCAATGATGAGGAGAATAACGCAAAAAAGAAATTGGAAAAGAAAAACGCCGACTTTGTCGTACTCAACTCAACACGTTGCAAAGGCACGACATTCAGAAGCGACGACAACAAGATAAGTATCATCTCAACACAAGGGCGGAAGGACTATGACAAAAAGCCAAAGACGGAAGTTGCTCGCGACATTATTGATGAGCTTTGCCATCTTCTTTAGCTCAAGGGCTCAAGAGCTGAATGCCACCGTGACCATCAACCACAATCAGATTCAGGGCACGGATGCAAGTGTTTTCGACAATCTGAAGGAGACTCTACAAAACTTCTTCAACGACCATCAGTGGACAAACCTGAAGTTTCAGAAGAACGAACGTATCGTTTGCAATTTCAATATCACCGTTACTAAATATGACGTATCCACAAACGCCTTCACTTGCAAGGCGCTGATTCAAGCCAACCGGCCCGTCTACAACTCGTCGTACACTACCACTTTATACAATAACACCGACAACGATTTCAACTTTGAGTTTGCCCAATTCGATCAATTGGAATTCAATGAAGAAGTCATTGACAATCAACTTACGGCCCTTTGCGCCTACTATGCCTTTCTAATCATCGGCATGGACCTCGATTCCTTCTCACCTATGGGAGGAGAGGATGTTTTGCAACGTTGCATGAACCTGACCAACAATGCTCAAAACCTCCCCTTTACAGGTTGGAAGAGTTTCGACAACAACCGCAACAGATTTGCTATCATCAATGATTATCTCGATGGTGCGATGCAACCTTTCCGGCAACTACAATACGATTACTATCGCAAAGGACTTGACGAGATGGCCAACAATGCAGAACGCGGACGCACAGAAATCACTACGGCATTGGAGAATGATTTGAAAAAAGCCCACGAAAACAGACCACTTAGCCTGCTGCCACAAATTTGGACCGACTACAAACGTGACGAGTTGGCCAATATATATAAAGGTAAAGGCACCCAAAAAGAGAAAGAATCGGTATACGAGATTCTCTTCGGTATCAATGCCTCTCAAAACAATGCATGGAATAAAATCAAAGAGTAATGCTCAAACAACTATATATCAAGAATTTCACGCTCATCGATGAGCTCGATATTCCTTTTTATCCAGGGTTTTCTGTGATAACGGGTGAGACAGGCGCAGGAAAGAGCATCATTCTCGGTGCTATCGGGCTGTTGTTAGGCAACCGGGCTGACGCACGGCAGATAAAGCAAGGAGAGCGCAAATGTGTCGTTGAAGCTCATTTCGACTTGAGTCGCTACGACATGCGTGCATTTTTCGAAACCAACGACATCGACTACGAAGACGAATGCATCATTCGACGGGAGGTAAACAGCAGCGGGAAAAGCCGGGGGTTCATCAATGACCAGCCCGTCACTGTAGCCACAATGAAAGAGTTAGGCGAGCACCTCATAGATATCCACTCCCAACATCAGAACCTATTGCTGCAGAAAGATGATTTCCAATTGAACGTTGTAGACATCGTAGCCAACGACAAGAAAGAGCTGGAAACCTATCAGTCGCTGTTCTTCAAATGGCAAGAGGCCAAACGGCAACTCAAGCAGCTTCAGGCAGAAATCTCTGCCAACAGAGAGCAGGAAGAGTTTATGCGCTTTCAGTTGCAGGAGCTATCCCAAGCAGAACTTTCCGACGGAGAGCAGGAGCAATTGGAAAAGGAAGTCAGCACGATGAGTCATGTTGAAGAAATCAAGCAAGCTCTGTTTGAAGCTGACGGAATTCTCTCCACTGAAGATTCTGGGGCGGTAGACAAGGTGCACCAAGCCTGCGCGACACTCCAAAGAATAATCGAATTGTACCCAGACATCAAGGAACTCAACGATCGCCTCGACAGCTGCTACATCGAATTGAAAGATATCGCCAACGAGATTCAAAACGCGCTGGAAAGCGTAGAGTTTGATCCTGCTGACTACCAAAGAAAATCAGAACGACTGGACTTGATCTACAGTTTAGAACAAAAGTTTCATAAAGAGACAATCAGTGAACTCATTGCAGAGCGTGACGGTCTGGCTGGACAGCTTAACCGAATTGGCAACAGCGAGGAGGCATTGTCGCAGCAACAGACCAAAGTGGACGAGGCCCTGGCAGCCTGCAAGAAAGCAGCAAATAAACTTACCAACGTCAGACGTCGGGCCGCAGAGGAAATACGCAGATCAATGGAGGTTCGGCTTCAACCTCTTGGCATTCCGAACGTTAGGTTTAATATTCAAATTGAGCCACAGGAACTCACCACTACAGGTGGAGACAAAGTGTGCTTCCTCTTCAGCGCCAACAAGAGCACGCCAATGCAACCAGTAGCCGATGTTGCCTCGGGTGGAGAGATTGCACGAGTGATGCTGTCCATCAAGGCCATCATCAGTTCGGCCGTCAAGCTGCCAACCATTATCTTCGATGAGATCGATACGGGCGTGAGTGGACATGTCGCCGAGAAAATGGCCATGATTATGCGTGAGATGGGCGACAACAACCGCCAGGTCATCAGCATTACCCACTTGCCACAAATCGCAGCCATGGGCAAACACCACTATAAAGTGGAAAAGCAAGAGACGCCCAACGGAACACAAAGTCATATGCATCTGCTCACCCATGTTGAGCGGGTGGAGGAAATCGCCCAAATGCTTAGTGGCAGCAACATCACAAACGCTGCTATTGAAAATGCCAAAGAACTTTTAAAATAAACAAACATAATGATGATACACATCAAAAACCACCTCATCGCGATTTTCATCCTGCTGTGTAGTCTTCCTGTAAGCGCACAGCAAGCTGCAAAATCCGTATTCCAGCTTACCACTTATAAAAAGGATGGAAGTATTCTGAGCCGCTGCAACGGATTCTTTATCGATAACAAAGGAGAGGCCGTTGCCCCGTGGAAGCCTTTTGTAGGTGCCTACAAAGCCGTCATCACAGAAACCAACGGGAAGAAAGCGGAAGTAACAAGTCTCATTGGAGCCAACGAAATTTATGATATTTGCCGGTTCAACACTAAGATTGCCTCTATCCCGGCGCAGCTCGCTTCCACAGCCGCCTCTGCGGGGGAAGCCGTCACAGTAGTAGGAAGCAAGAGCGCAGGCATGAGAGTCAGTACAGCCGACAAGTTCAAGCAGTACAACTACTATACTCTTTCCATGGCAGACAACAACTTTTACGGTTGCCCCGTGATCAACAAACAAGGAAAGGTAATCGGTATGTACGCTGCTTCGGGTAGCGGATCGGCCACGGATGCCGCTTGTACCAACGAATTCAAGGCCAGCGGGCTGAGTCTCAACGACCCAGTACTAAAAAGTTGTGGGATAAGACCTGCACTTCCCGACAAGCACGACGATGCGGTTCTCGCACTGTATCTCTCCGCCGACCAATCCAACGCAGCATGGCATGAAGCTTTCGCTCAGGAGTTTCTTCTCAAGTTCCCTGCTTCGCCAGAAGGCTATGAACAGATGGGCAACATCTACTATCAGGCAGGCAAATATGAAGATGCTTCAAACATCATGGAGGAAGGTATCCGCAAGGCTACGCCCAAGGACGAAACCCACTACAACTATGCCAAGCTTGTTTATCAAAAAATAACCAATCAACCAGACTCCGTCTATCCTTCATGGAACGCCGATAAGGTAATCAGCGAAACAGAGAAAGCCTACCAAGAGAGACCATTATCACTCTACAAGAATTTGGAAGCTCAAGCCTTATTTGCAAAGAAAAACTACGATAAGTCGTATGCCATCTTCATGGAACTTACGAAAGATACAACTTTCAAAAGTGGTGAAGTTTTCTACGAAGCAGCCATGTGCCGGCAGATGCAAAACGCCCCTAAGTCGGACATTCTTAGCCTTCTGGACAGTGCTGTAGAATGTCGCCCGTTGACCTATGCCTCGGCTCCATACGTTCTCGCCCGTGCCCAAATGCTTGATGAGATGGGTGACTATCGCAAGGCTATTGCCGACTACAATCGCTACGACACGCTCACCTTGGGCCGCTCCAACGATGAATTTTACTACATGCGCTACGCCTGCGAGCTGAAGTTGAAGCAATATCAACAGGCCCTAAACGACATTGCCCATGCCATTGTCATCAACCGTAATGTGCCCGAATATTATGCAGAGATGGCGCAATTGCAGATGCAAGTGAAGATGTATGACAAAGCCATACAGACAGCCGACTTAGGCTTACAGGCATTTCCCGACCATGGCGACCTATATCTCATCAAAGGCCTGTCATTTATTTTCAACGGAGACAAGCAGAATGGTCTGTCCATTCTTCAACAGGCAAAGGAACACGGAGCCGCAGAGAAAGCCGACCAGTTGATAAAAAAATACAAATGAAGTTGCGCTTTTGAAGGAAAACAACAGCAGCTTATTTCAAAAAAGCCACTTGGACAGAAACCCAAGTGGCTTTTTCATGTATTGTTTAGTTTCTCACACTCATTTTCAATCGTCCTCTATAATCAACGAGCAGGTCGATGAGGAAACTGCTGAAAGAATCGGGCATCACGATGGAAACTTGAAAATGCGTTCCTGACGGTGTCATGCCAATAAGCCTGATATCATTAAGAATCCCCTGGCGAATAAAATCCTTTGGAGCCACACGAGAGAAATCCTTCTTCTTAAAATCCCGGGAGAACAGGCAATAATCTCCACGATAAAGACTGACGTGGATGATGTTGTCATAATAGACGTTGTCCACCTCAACACCTTCATCACTGTAGTTGGCTTTCACCACTTTAAAAGTAGTAGGATTTATTTGTATATAACTGTGATAACGATCGTTGCCATAAATGAGTACAGAATCCCGCTTAATGAGCTTACCAGTATTCAGCGGCAGGGGATGATCTTTGCTAAAGTATTCGTTATCCTCTCGGTCCTCACTTTTCACAAGACTAACCAAATCACCCGCTGCATTGCGAAATTCAAAAACATGTGCCGACTGCCTGACGATCTTATACCGGGCTGTATTAGCAGAGTGAAGGACAAGGGTATCAGATAAAATCTGGAAATAGACGGGCTGAGAAGTGGAATCGGGGTAGTAAATGGTATCGCCATAGGCCTTGAAAACAACCGTTTCATCGTCCACGTTCATCCAGACACCCTGAAGCAGCTTTTTCGCCTCAAGATCTTCCTTAGGAACCTTAGTTGCTGTGGAGCCAGGTTCCTTATGACGACAAGATGCCAAGCATAAGAGCATTACACTTGCCATTAATACATATATAAACTTCGGTTTCATTGCATGTGCTATTAGTATATGTCGTACCGATTAACGGTCAATAGACTTTTCTCTATGTCACTGTCGCTATGATTATCGAAAATGACCAAAGCCTCACCCACACCTATCAACCAACCTCATGGCCTTATAGAATGTATGGAATTTAAGGCAAAGGTATATGTTTTTTTTTAAAACACAAAATAAAACGATATTTTCCTCGATATTGGCACTCAGAAATAGGACTTCGTACAGACGTGTATGCACCCGGCCCAACTCGAAATGGCCAAGAAGGACTTTCTGCCGCCTCGATACATGGCTTCATCTATAAGGCTTGGAGCAATCATCTTTTGAACATCGCGAATACAATCCAGCTGGCAAAAGCAATCCAGCTGGCTTCCATATGCAATCCCACAGGTTTCCATATGCAATCCCGCAGGTTTCCAACTGCAATCTCGCAGGTTTCCAACTGCAATCCCGCAGGCCTGCAAATGGCTTCTCTCGTGAGTAGCCACAAATGAGAGAACACATTGCCAAATAGACAATAATTCATTCCCACTCTGAGCTTTTTTGCTTCTACAACCATGTGAGAATAAACAAGACTACATTACACGCTTACAAAAAGAAAGAAAATCAAAGAAAAATTAGTTGAAATATTTTGCCCGTTAAAATAGAATTTGCTATATTTGCAATCAGTTATCAAAACAGAACCTGCTAACATTATGATTTATATACAACTTGCCCAAAACAATCTTCACAAGCTGAGTTTTTATTTAGCTATGGAAGAATACGTTGCTAAGACATTGAATTTAGGCGACGATTATTTCTTCATGTGGCAGGTCGAGCCCACAGTGATTTTCGGCAGAAACCAAGTAATCGAGAATGAAGTTAATTTGGAATACTGCAAATCACACCATATCAACTTCTTTCGCCGCAAGAGTGGAGGCGGGTGCGTTTATGCCGATATGAGCAACGTGATGCTTTCCTATATCACCTCGGAGAACAACGTAGAAGAGACTTTCAAGCGTTATCTGCAAATGATCAGTGAGACGTTGGAGAGTATTGGCCTGGAAAATGTCCACCCCAGTGGTCACAATGACATCATGATTGGTGACAGGAAGGTAAGCGGAAACGCCATCTATCACTTGCCTGGAAAAATCATAGCTCACGGCACGTTGCTCTACGATACCGACATGGAACACATGCTCCATGCCATCACACCCTCAAAACAAAAGCTCTCAAAGCATGGTGTTCAAAGCGTCAGACAGCGCATCTGTCTGCTAAAAGACTTTTCTGATTTGAGTTTTCATGAAATCAGAAAACGTATCAAGGAGCACTTGTGCGACAAGGTTTACACTTTGAACGAGAAAGACGAGGAGGGAATTAAGCAAATTGAACAAGAATATCTTCAACCAAAATTTATCTATGGAAAATAAAAGAACTTGTCTTTACGACCGGCATGTGGCTTTAGGAGCCTTGATGCAGCCTTTCGGCGGTTTCGACATGCCTATTCAGTACACTTCTATCATAGAAGAACACAATGCTGTTCGCCAGCATTGCGGTGTTTTTGACGTGTCACACATGGGAGAGGTCTTCGTGAGCGGCCCTGAGGCAGAGAAATTTGTCAACCATATCTTCACCAATGACGTCAGAGGATTGGGCATTGGTAAAGTCATCTATGGCATGATGTGCTATGAGGATGGCGGCACAGTCGACGATACGTGCATCTGCAAGTTGGGAGAAGACTTGTTTCTTCTGACCATCAACGCTGCCAATATCGACAAGGATGTAGAATGGATCATGGGACATAAAGAGGGGTTCAATGTCACGATTGAACACAAGAGCGACTATTACGGCCAGCTTGCCATCCAGGGTCCAGAATCCGAAAGCGTGGTGACCGAAGTGTTGGGAATTGAATGTGCAGAACTGAAATTCTACGAAGTCAAGACCTTACAGAAGGATGGAGAAGAGATTATCATATCCCGTACAGGGTACACGGGTGAAGATGGTTTTGAGCTCTACGGCTCTCATGACTTCATCGTCAAGCAGTGGGACAAACTGATGGCCAGCAAGCGATGCGCACCCTGCGGCTTAGGTTGCCGCGACACTCTTCGCTTTGAAGTGGGTCTGCCACTCTATGGCGACGAGCTGTCTAAGGACATTACACCCGTGATGGCCGGGCTGAGCATGTTCGTAAAATTCGACAAGCCTGAATTTATCGGAAAGGAAGCTTTGCTTAAGCAGAAAACAGAAGGCCCGGAAAAGCGTCTGAGAGGTATCGAACTCGAAGGACATGCCGTACCCCGCCATGGTTACATGGTGCTGAAAGACGGAAAAGAAGTTGGATACGTGACTACAGGTTACAGACTGATCTCTGTTGACAAGAGTTGTGCAGTGGCTTTGGTCGACGCTTCTATAAAATTGGGCGACAAGGTTGAGATCCAAATCAGAAAGAAGACCTTCCCCGGAACGGTGGTCAAGAAGAAATTCTACGACAAACATTATCATAAGTAATTATTCTCAAAGCCCCGAAGGACTCCTTAAAGAAGTCTGGGGCCATGGATTCTGAAACATAAACAATATAACTAAAAAAATAAGAAACTATGACAAAAGTATTGGAAGGACTTTTCTATAGTAAGTCACACGAGTATGTAAAGGTAGAAGGCGATGAAGCCTACATTGGCATCACTGATTACGCTCAGAAAGAATTGGGCAATATCGTCTACGTTGACCTGCCTGAGGTGGATGACGAAGTAGCAGCAGACGAGGAATTCGGTGCTGTGGAAAGTGTTAAGGCCGCCAGCGACCTCAACTCTCCCGTCAGTGGAACCGTTGTAGAGGTGAACGAAAAACTTGAAGATAAGCCAGAACTTATCAATCAAGATGCATTTGCCAACTGGATCATCAAGGTTAAGCTCTCAGACAAGTCAGAGCTCGACGGCTTGATGGATGCAGAAGCCTACAAGAAGATGATTGAAGCATAAGCCTCAATCCAAGACTTGACTTACAACCGAACTAACACAGCAATCATAATGACTTATAAATATTTTCCACAAACCGAGGAAGATATTCAAGAAATGCTGAACAAATGTGGTCTCAAGAATCTCGACGAACTCTACGCCGAGATTCCTGAGGCTATTCGGTTTCGGCACGAATACAATCTTCCTGATGAAAAGAGCGAGATAGAGATTCGCCGTTTCTTCAACGAACTGGGAAAGAGCAACCAACAACTCACCTGCTTCACAGGTGCTGGTGTCTACGACCACTACACGCCAGCTGTGATCCCGAGCCTTGTTGAGCGTTCAGAGTTCCTCACAAGCTACACTCCATATCAGGCTGAGATTTCTCAAGGCACACTGCATTACATCTTTGAATATCAGACAATGATGTGCAATCTCACACAGATGCCAATCAGTAATGCCTGTATGTACGACGGCAGCACAGCTACGGCTGAGGCTGTGATGATGGCAAGCAATGCAAGCCGTAAATGCCACAAAGTATTAATCTCCGAAACCATCGACCCCAAAATCATGCTGGTCATCCGTACATATGCCCACTTCCATGGCGTCGAATTGGAGACGATACCTGCCAAAGACGGCGTGACCTCATTTGAGGCTATGAAGGCCAAATTGGATGAAGGCGGTGTAGCAGGAGTTCTTGTACAGCAACCCAACTACTTCGGAATCGTTGAGGACTATAGCGGATATGCCGATGCCTGCCACGAGAAGAAAGCACTATTCCTGATGAATGCCAATCCGTTTGATCTGTCGATACTGAAGACTCCAGGAGAGTGGGGAGCCGACGTTGCCGTTGGCGACGGTCAGAGTCTTGGCGTACCTATGGCATGGGGTGGTCCCTACGTAGGCTACATGTGCTGCACTGAGAAGCTCATGCGCAAAATGCCAGGTCGTATCGTCGGACAAACCGTTGACCAGGATGGCAAGCGTTGCTTTGTACTCACACTACAGGCTCGCGAGCAGCATATTCGCCGGCAGAAAGCGACGAGCAACATTTGTTCAAACGAGAGTCTGATGGCCCTCTGGGTGACGATCTATTGCAGCATTATGGGCAAACAGGGCATAAAAGAAGCAGCCCAGCTCAGTTTCAATGGTGCCCACTACCTTGAAGAAAAGTTGGTAAAGACCGGACACTTCAAACTGGTTTACGAAAAGCCTTTCTTCAACGAATTCCTCCTCAGCTACGACGGTGACGTTGACGCACTGCAAAAGCGTTGGGAAGACAATGGATTTTTTGGCGGCCTGAAGGTAGATGAAGACAAGATTCTCTTTGCCGTTACCGAACAGCGCACCAAAGATGAGGCCGACCGACTGGTGGCCCTCGTCGAAGCTTGACTTCTATTTTGCTTACCTATAATAAAAGAAGAAACAATGAACAACAAATTATATGGTTCTCTGATATTCGAGCTCAGCCATCCAGGACGTCGGGCCTATTCGCTCCCCCGCAACGAATTTGGTGATTACAACGTTCCAGCCGATGAGAGACGCAAATGTGATGCCGAGTTGCCTGAATGTGACGAGATGACTGTAGTCAGACATTATACCAATCACAGTGAGAACAACTTCGGTGTAGACAACGGTTTCTATCCGTTAGGATCATGCACCATGAAATACAATCCTTGCATCAACGAGGAGATTGCCATGCATCCGGCCTTTGCAAATCTCCATCCTTTGCAGCCAGCTGATTCGGTGAAAGGAGCAAAAAAGGCATACGATCTTTTGCAGCAATACCTTTCTGAACTTACGGGAATGAGCAAATTCACGCTCAATCCTTGCGCCGGCGCTCATGGTGAATTGACGGGACTGATGATCATCCGCTCCTATTTCGAAACCAAGCATGACTCAAAACGCGTAAAGGTCATAGTACCAGATTCCGCTCATGGCACCAATCCTGCCTCAGCCGCTGTCTGTGGACTTGAGATCGTTGAGGTAAAGAGCAAAGCCGACGGTCGTGTTGACGTTGAGCATTTGAAAACATTGCTTGGCGACGACATCGCTGCCATGATGATGACCAACCCCAATACTTTGGGACTCTTTGAATACGATATCCCGGAAATTACACGACTCGTCCACGATTGTGGTGGTTTGATGTATTACGATGGGGCTAACCTCAACCCGATGCTCGGTGCATGCCGTCCAGGCGACATGGGCTTTGACGTGATGCACGTCAATCTCCACAAGACCTTCTCTACGCCTCATGGCGGTGGCGGACCAGGTTCAGGACCAGTCGGTGTGAGGGCAGGATTGGAAGAATTCCTTCCAATGAACAATTCGACGACAGATAAGGATTTCGCTATCTCGGTGAATCCCTATCACGGCAATTTCTGTGTTGAACTGCGTGCTTTGACCTACATCCTCAGTCTTGGCAAGGAGAACATCAAGATGGTGGGACCGCTTGCCACCTTGAACGCCAACTACATCAAGGAATGCCTGAAAGACGATTACGAACTGCCCATTGAAGGCCTGTGCAAGCATGAGTTTGTATTCAACGGTCTTAAAGACAAGTCCACGGGGGTCACAACAATGGATGTGGCCAAGCGCCTGCTCGATTACGGCTATCACGCACCAACGATCTACTTCCCATTGCTTTTCCATGAGGCCATGATGATTGAGCCCACGGAGAACGAAAGCAAAGAGACCATCGATGGTTTCATCCAGGTGATGCACAAGATCGCAGAAGAAGCAAAGAACAATCCGGAAATTGTGAAGGGAGCTCCTCACAATACACCCATAAAGCGTGTTGATGATGTCTTGGCTGCGAAAGACCCACATGTATCCGATTGTTCGATCAACTGCTGTCTATGAAAAGTTTTGATTTGATCATCATTGGCAGCGGCCCTGGCGGTTATAACGCCGCACACTATGCAGCAAAGCATGGCCTGCAAGTGGCAATTGTAGAGAGCCTGAAAGCGGGAGGAACTTGCCTCAACATTGGCTGCATACCCACCAAATCACTGGCTCACGATGCTGAACTCGTCAATGAGCAGCATCTGACGGATGATGAAAAAGCTGAGGCTTTCGTTAAGGCCATGGAGCGCAAGGAAGGTGTGGTGCGTCAACTTGTGGAAGGTGTGGAAACGTTGCTCTCGCAACCAGGAATAACTCTCTTCCACGGAGAGGCTGCCTTTAAAGATGCCCACACGATTTCTGTCGGCGGAGAAGATCTCGAAGGCAAGAATATCATCATCGCCACGGGCTCCCTGCCCAAGATGCCCCCCATCCCTGGAATCGACAGCCCTGCTGTCATCTCCTCCACAGAACTGCTTTCCCTATCACAAAGGCCAAAGTCACTCTGTATTGTTGGAGCCGGCGTTATAGGCATGGAATTTGCTTATATCCTTCACAGCTTCGGTTGTAAGGTCACAGTAGTGGAATTTCTTAAAGAGAGTCTTTCCACTATGGACGGTGACATTGCCAAACGTCTGCGTAAACTCTTGGAAAAGCAAGGAATCGAATTCTACTTCCAAAGTGGTGTCAAAAGGATTGATGGCAACAAGGTAACTTTCGAGCGTAAAGGAAAAGAACAGACCGTAGAGGCTGAGAAGATTCTCGTTGCCACCGGTCGAAAGGCCAATATCGATGGGCTGCAATTGGATAATGCCGGAGTGACAGCCGACCGTCGCGGCATCATTGTAGATGACAATATGCGGACTAATGTTGATCATATATACGCAATCGGTGACTGCAACGCACGTCAAATGCTGGCCCATGCGGCCTCCTTCCAAGGATTCCGGGCTGTGAACACGATCCTCGGCAAGAGCGACAATATCCACCTTGATATCATGCCAGCTGCAGTATTCACAAGTCCTGAAGCAGCCGGTGTAGGTCCAACGGAGGAACAGTGCAAGGAAAAGAACACTGAGTACAAGACCTTCAAAGGTTTCTATCGTGCCAATGGTCGTGCACTTTCGATGGATGCCACCGAGGGAATGCTTAAACTCATCACCACGCCCGACGGCCAGTTGTTGGGCTGCCACGCTTATGGAGCCCACGCAGCCGACATGGTACAGGAAGTAGCAGCACTAATGAACATGGGAGCTACCGTGCAACAGCTTGCCGACATGGTGCACATCCACCCTACACTGAGCGAGATTCTTCAGGAGGCTGCCCGCACAGCTCTCTGATTCATAACTCAAAGCATCATCATAAGGCGGAGAGAGTCTATACAGACTTTCTCCGCCTTTATGATTAAATGCAAACAACAAACAAAGAACTTGTGTTTACAACGCACACACATCTGGACATGGCTCCAAGAGTAAGACATTAGGCAAAATACAGTCGAGCCAAAAAGTTTTCCGAAATCAAAGCATTGCGTTTCAAATAAAATCATTATCTTTGTGACGTGTATCTTCACAGCAAGGAGTGTGAAGTAATGCGCCTCACGAAAAAGCGTAAGCCGCTCCAAGCTGACTACGCCAATAAGATAGGTAGAATACAGATGCGTCAACAATAGTGAAAATTGTGCTCCACGAAGACCATTAGTCTTATCCCACAAAACGTTCAGCACACAACAGCTACGTAAAACCAAGTGGAATAAAGGCTGACCGACCGTACGAATTCAATGGGTAAACGTTTCTGCTCGGAAACAAATAGGCTTTGTCGACAGCATTTTCACATTGGCACGGAGAAGAAAAGATAGGATAGAAAACAGAAAACAAAACTCAATAAAGATGGAAACAGGAAAAGTAGATGTCCTGCTGGGTCTACAGTGGGGCGACGAAGGCAAAGGAAAAGTCGTGGATGTACTCACACCGAAGTATGATGTCGTAGCTCGTTTTCAAGGTGGTCCCAATGCCGGACACACATTGGAGTTCCAGGGACAGAAATATGTTCTTCGCTCTATTCCTTCAGGAATATTTCAGGGAGGGAAAATCAACATCATCGGCAACGGTGTAGTGTTGGCTCCAGATCTCTTTATGGAGGAGGCTGAAGATTTGGAGAAGAGCGGTCACCCTTTAAAAGAGCGCTTGCACATTTCCAAGAAGGCTCATCTCATCATGCCAACCCATCGTATTCTTGACAGAGCTTACGAAGCTGCGAAGGGCAAGAATAAAGTGGGAACGACTGGAAAAGGAATTGGTCCTACTTACACTGACAAAGTGAGCCGCAACGGTCTCAGAGTTGGTGACATCCTGGAAAATTTCGAAGAGAAATACGCCCAACACAAGGAACGTCACATGAAAATGCTCAAAGCTCTCGGATGGACAGATTTCGAAGGCTTTGACGAAGTTGAAAAGAAATGGTTGAAGGGTGTAGAATACCTTCGCCAGTTCCCTATCGTTGACTCTGAACATGAAATCAACCACATCCTGCGTGCAGGAAAAAATATACTCTGCGAGGGCGCACAGGGGACAATGCTCGACGTTGACTTTGGAAGCTATCCCTTTGTAACCTCCAGCAATACCATCTGCGCCGGAGCTTGCACAGGATTGGGAGTAGGCCCAAATAAAGTAGGCAATGTCTTTGGCATTATGAAGGCCTATTGTACGCGTGTTGGTGCTGGGCCATTCCCAACAGAACTTTTTGATGAGGACGGCAAGACCATCCGAGCTATCGGACATGAATACGGTGCAGTGACCGGCCGTGAGCGTCGTTGTGGATGGATAGACCTCATCCAGCTACGCTACAGCATCATGATCAACGGCGTTACAGAACTCATCATGATGAAGAGCGATGTCCTGGACGGTTTCGATACAATAAAGGCTTGCGTAGGTTATCAACTCAAGGATGGCACGGTAACCGATGAACTCCCCTACTCTATCGATGATGTCAAACCCATCTATAAGGAATTCCCCGGATGGAAGACAGACATGACGAAATTCACTTCGGAAGAACAATTTCCCGATGCCTTCAAAAACTATATCAAATTCCTTGAGGACTTCCTTGAGACTCCTATCGGCATCATCTCTATCGGCCCGGACCGTGAGCAGACAATCGTCAGAAAGAAATAAAACAGCACCCACAGCGTCCTCGCCTTACAAGGCAGGACGCTTGTTCTAATTTATCATTGTAAACGAAAACATTATGGCAAACAATACCAGCATCCCCAAAGGTACCAGAGACTTCGGTCCTGAAGAGATGGCAAAAAGAAACTACATTTTCAACACCATAAAGGAAGTATATGCACTTTACGGCTTTCAGCAGATAGAAACTCCAGCCTTGGAGACCCTGCACACATTGATGGGCAAATATGGCGAAGAAGGAGACAAACTGCTTTTTAAAATTCTCAACTCTGGAGACTATTTGAAAAATATCAGCGACGAAGAGCTCATGGGGCGCAATACACTGTATCTGCAGACCCGCCTTTGCGAAAAAGGACTCCGCTATGACCTCACCGTACCTTTCGCCCGCTATGTCGTCATGCATCGTGATGAACTCCAGCTCCCCTTCAAGCGCTATCAGATACAGCCAGTGTGGCGCGCAGACCGTCCACAGAAGGGCCGTTATAGAGAGTTTTATCAGTGTGATGCCGATGTCGTAGGGTCCGACTCTTTGCTCAATGAGGTAGAGCTGATGCAGATTATCGACACTGTATTTCAGCGTTTCGGCGTTCGCGTTCAAATCAAAATCAATGACCGCAAAATACTTTCGGGAATCGCCGAAGTTATTGGGGAGGCTGAAAAGATTGTCGACATCACCGTTGCGATTGACAAATTAGAAAAAATCGGCATAGATAGTGTCAACGATGAATTGCGTCAGGATGGCATCAGCGAGGATGCCATCGAAAAACTTCAGCCCATCATAGCACTTAGCGGAACCAACGAGGAAAAGCTCAACACGATAAAAGAGGTGCTCAAGGATTCGGAGATTGGGAAAAAAGGTGTTGAGGAACTGCGGTTCATCCTTGGTACGCTGAAAGAAATTGGCTTGAAAAATGAGATTCAATTCGATCTTACCCTCGCACGTGGACTGAACTATTACACCGGTGCCATATTTGAAGTGAAGGCACTTGATACACCGATGGGAAGCATCACTGGTGGTGGAAGATACGACAACCTCACCGGCATCTTCGGTATGCCAGGCCTGTCGGGAGTGGGTATCTCTTTTGGTGCTGACCGCATCTACGACGTCCTCAACGCACTTGACCTTTACCCAACGGAAGCCATAAGTACAACTCAATTGCTTTTTATCAACTTTGGCGAGAAGGAGACGGCATACTGTCTTCCCATTGCGGCTGAAGTAAGAAAGGCCGGAATACGCGTAGAAGTCTATCCTGACAAAGCAAAGATGAAAAAACAGATGAGCTATGCCAATGCTAAGAAAATTCCTTTTGTTGCACTTGCAGGTGAGAACGAAATAGCAGCAGGAAAAGTGACGCTCAAAAATATGGCCACAGGTGAGCAAAAATTAGTCAATACGGAAGAGCTCATTGCCTGTTTGCAGAAATAGCAGACCGGCACTCGAGCATACTACTTCTATACAAACCCTTGCAACTATTCTATCTTCAGAAAACAATCAGGATAGACTGTTGCAAGGGTTCTTTATGAATCTTCTTGTAACCAATAATTAACCACCTACTATCCCATGCCCTCCTAATTACCATACATATCATCAATCACTCTATGAAAAAACATTAATTCTGTAAAAAGTACAAAACATTCTTTGTTATTCATAAAAATAACATTACCTTTGCAGCGCAAAACAAGAAATAAAAAAACACATGATGGAAAAAGCAGACGCATATAAGAGATTGACCGAACATGGCATCCGACCTTCCCTGCAACGTCTTGCCATATTGGATTATCTGATTAAACATACCAATCATCCAAACGTTGACGAAGTTTATCAGGCCATGTGCCACGACATCCCTACATTGAGCAAGACGACGGTATACAACACCCTTCGTATGTTTGCCGACAATCACGTGGCTCAGATGATAACCATCGATGACCATCGTGTATGTTACGACGGCAATATGAATCCGCATGTTCACTTTTACTGCAAGAACTGTGGGAAAGTTTACGACTTGTTTGACGAGCCGGCACCTGCGCTCAAGAACGACTTTATGGTCGATGGGCACTTGGTGAGCGAGGAACAACTGTATTACAAAGGAATCTGCAAAGATTGCCTTGCGAAAGACAAAGAGAAGACAAAACAAAGATACTCTTAATCAGAAAAGAAAAAACAATAAAGAACTCATTATAAAAACTGATTCATTATGAAAAAGAAATTCATTTGCACTGTTTGTGGTTACGTTTATGAAGGTGAGGAAGCTCCCGCTAAGTGCCCGCTTTGTGGTGCTCCTGCCTCAAAGTTCAAGGAGATCACAGAGGACACGGCTCCAGAGTTTGCTACAGTCCATGAATTGGGACGCGCTTACACAGACAAGGTAAGCGAAGATGTCGTGGCTCACTGCAAAAACACCTTCGCAGGAGAATGCACAGAGGTTGGTATGTATTTGGCCATGGCTCGCCAGGCAGACCGTGAGGGCTATCCAGAAATCGCACGCGCCTTTGAGCACTATGCACTTGAGGAAGCCAACCATGCAAGCCGTTATGCAGAACTGCTCGGCAATGAGATCCTTCACGACACCAAGACAAATCTCGAGGTTCGCATCGAGGCTGAGAAGGGTGCCTGCGCAGAGAAGTTTGAGATGGCCAAGAAGGCTAAGGCAGAAGGCTCTGACGCACTTCACGATACCATCCACGAGATGGCTAAGGACGAGGCTCGCCACGCTGCAGGCTTCATTGGACTTTACAACCGCTACTTCAAAAAGTAACCCATAGCAACACTCCTTACGACTAAAAAGGCAAGCACTGGAAGCAGTGCTTACCTTTTTTATATTCTACGAGGCTTCAACAACCATTAACCGACCAAAAAAGCGAAAAGAGAGAAAACCCAGATTTCGTTCTACAAAAGAATGATAAGCCTGGCTTAACAGAAAAGTATCCTACATGGAAATATTTTTCCCTCTTTCAACCGGCAAATAAAGTTTTTCTTCTACCGTTACTCCTGAGAATCGACCTTTCGGGGCAGGGCCCGCTCCAAAGTTTCTTTCAGAAAACGTGCCGTATAGCCTTTGTTCGACTGAGCTACTTCTTCTGGTGTACCTGTAAGGACGACCCTACCACCACCCCGTCCTCCCTCGGGACCCATGTCGATGATGTAGTCGGCCAGCTTGATCACATCAAGGTTATGCTCTATGATGATGACGGTATTACCTTTGTCTACAAGCCGCTCCAGCACACCCATAAGTACACGGATGTCCTCAAAATGCAATCCCGTTGTCGGTTCGTCGAGAATATATAGCGTTTTTCCTGTATCGCGCTTAGCAAGTTCAGTTGCAAGTTTAACTCGCTGACTCTCACCTCCCGAGAGCGTTGTAGAGCTTTGGCCCAACTTGATATAGCCCAAGCCTACTTGTTGCAGCGCTTTGATTTTCGGAAGGATTGAGGGCACATTCTCAAAAAACTCAACTGCCTGATTGATAGTCATATCAAGAACATCAGCAATGCTCTTGCCCTTGAATTTCACCTCAAGAGTCTCACGATTGTAGCGTTTGCCATGACAAACTTCGCAAGGAACCATTACATCCGGAAGAAAGTTCATTTCTATAGTCTTATAACCATTGCCACCACATGCCTCACAACGGCCTCCCTTCACATTGAACGAGAAACGGCCAGGCTTATATCCACGTATCTTCGCCTCTGGCAAATTGACAAATAGCGAACGAATGTCGGAAAAGACACCAGTATACGTGGCTGGATTGGAACGTGGGGTGCGTCCGATTGGACTTTGATCAACATTTACCACCTTGTCTATCAGTTCTACACCCACAATCCGCTCATACGGCATGGGCTTTTTCAAAGAACGATAGAAATGTTGTGAAAGGATGGGTTGCAAGGTTTCGTTGATGAGGGTGGATTTTCCAGAACCGGACACACCGGTGACGACGATCAGCGTGCCCAAGGGAAACTTCACATCCACGTGCTTCAAGTTGTTCCCTGTACAACCACACAGGGTAATAAACTTCTCACTCTTGCGGCGAATTGAAGGCACTTCGATTTTCTCTTCTCCATTAAGATACTGAGCTGTGAGCGTGTGTGACTTCAACATTTCCGCAGGCGTGCCTTGGAAGACCACATCACCTCCCTTTCTTCCAGCCTTTGGGCCAATGTCTATGATCCAATCTGCTGCTCTCATCATGTCCTCGTCGTGTTCGACAACGATGACCGTATTACCCAAATCCCTCAACTCCTTGAGCGATCGGATGAGACGCTCGTTATCTCGCTGATGCAAACCGATACTCGGTTCGTCAAGTATATAAAGCACATTAACAAGCTGACTGCCTATCTGTGTGGCCAACCTGATGCGCTGACTTTCACCTCCTGATAAGCTTGCCGACTGACGGTTGAGGCTCAGATAATCGAGACCTACTTCCAAAAGGAAAGTCACACGTGAGCGCAATTCCTTGATGATCTCAGCAGCGATGATCTGCTGTTGGGGCTCAAGATGTTCCTCCACATGGTCAAGCCAATCCTTCAACTCCCTAATATCAAGATGGGCTACTTCAGAAATATTCTTGTCCCAAATTCGATAATAAAGAGCCTCCTTCTTCAGCCGTTGGCCATGACACTCCGGACATTCCGCCTTAGTAAGAAATTGGTCGGCCCATTTCTTTCCATTCAGAGAGGATTCGCTGTCCATGACCGATTCCAAATATTTCACTACGCCATCATATTCCACGAAGTAGTCAGTAGAAGTCTTCACAAGATCCTTCGAGATACGAATGTTCTCCATGCTTCCATAAAGCACCTCGTTGAGCGCTTCCTCTGGAATGTCCCTGATGGCAGTCTTCAGGTTGCAGTCATACTTGTGCAGAATGGTGTCGATCTGCCAGAATATCATCTGGTTCTTATATTTTCCAAGTGGAGAGATGGCACCTTGGTAAATGCTCAGTTTGTCATCGGGTATCACTTTTTTCAAGTCGATCCGATCGATATACCCCAATCCCTTGCATCGCGGGCAAGCCCCCTCCGGAGAATTAAACGAAAAGACATTGGGCGCAGGATCACCATAAGCAATCCCGCTTACGGGATCCATCAGCCGCTTGGAGAAGTTCCTCACCTCGTCCGAAGTCTTGTCGAGAACCATCAGCGTTCCATCGCCTTGCCTCATGGCTGTAGCTACAGACTGGCGGAAACGCTCCTTTTGTGATTCGGGAACATTGTCCTTCGAGTCCGCCACTTTCACTTTGTCTACGACAACCTCTATATTATGGTTTTTATAGCGATCAACCTTCATGCCTCTGACGATATCCCTTATCTCTCCGTCGACACGCACATAAAGGTAGCCCTTACGACGCATGCTCTCAAAGAGTTCGCGATAATGTCCCTTGCGCTGTCTGACGAGAGGGGCCAACAGATAGATAGCCTTACCGGCATAGTCTTCGCCAATCATGTCGATAATCCTCTCCTCTGTATATTTCACCATCTTCTCACCCGTGACATAACTGTATGCCGTACCCGCACGAGCGTAGAGCAAGCGTAAATAATCATAAATTTCAGTGGTCGTACCGACTGTAGACCTGGGATTCTTGTTGGTTGTCTTCTGTTCAATGCTGATCACCGGGCTGAGCCCAGAGATTTTATCGACGTCGGGGCGCTCCATATTACCCAAAAAGTTTCGAGCGTAAGCCGAAAATGTTTCTATATAACGCCGTTGCCCCTCCGCAAAAATTGTGTCAAAGGCCAAAGAAGACTTACCCGAACCCGACAAGCCTGTAATCACAGTGAGAGACTTTCGGGGAATTCTCACATCAATATTTTTCAAGTTGTGGACCCTGGCGCCCTCAACAATAATCCATCCTGCTTTGTTATCCATTTGCCAATATCTCGTCTATTCGCTGGCGCTGGCCCCACTCGATTCAGTATAGCCCCGCAGCAAGTTCACGTCTGTCTTAATATGATAATTGCGTCCATCAGCCCCCTTGGCTTTAACGAGGCAAAAATAGACGCCTTCCTTTACATCCTTTCCATGAAAAGTACCGTCCCATCCTCCGTTAGGATCAGTCCATTCATAGAGTTTCTGTCCCCAACGGTTGAAAATATAAGCATGGAAGTCCACTATACTTTGCCAGCCTTTTTTAGCCTTATAGATATCATTAATGCCGTCACCATTGGGCGAGAATCCATTGGGCATCTCAAGACGACTCTCGGAGATCGTTACAGTGATAGGGCCCGTCTCGTTCCAATACTCGTCGGTATAGGCCACAGTGTCTGTGCCTTGAATGAACATGGCATAGCAGACGACCAAATGTGTACCAGCATCATTAAACGTCACATCAGTCTCTTCATCATAGCGCACCATGTAAGGAGAATTCTCACGGGTGTCTTTGTAAAAGCGCCACTCATAATAACTGCTCCATCCACTTGTCTCTGAAGGATTGGCTGCAAAATGAACACTCAATGGGGCATTGCCCGATATCGAGGTAGACGTCTGCTCATCGCCGCTATCATCGGTATAGGTTCCTTGGGGATCTATCAGGGGATAGGAAGCCTGTGACATAGCCTTACAGGCAAACAACAACAGCCCGAAGAATATAATAAGTTCTTTTTTCATTCGTTATACATCATGATGTAGAATGCAAAGTTAATAAAAAAGAAGGTATAAATCATTCCTACTTGATATTTTTTTGTATTTTTGCAAATGGATATAAACAAAAATTTAGATGGAGACTTTTAAGAAAATTCTATTTCTCGTTTTTCTTGGTGTTTTCAGTTTGGGTATCACCGCTCAAACTACCAAGTGGCGCGACATGTATAAGGTGAAGAAAAAGGATACGATATTCGGCATCGCCAACAAATATGGCATCTCCATACCGGAGCTGATGGACGCCAACCCGGAAATGAAGGTGGAAGGATACAAACTAAAAAAAGACGATTTCATATTCATCCCCTATACTAAGGAGCATCCGTCACCCAAAGGCCATGAAGCCCAAAGTCCTCAAAACACGCAAAGCGTGAAAACGGGCCAGAAGGTTCCGACTGCCAATAAAACCAATGCCCAACAAGAACACAAGGTAAAAATCGGGGTAATGTTGCCACTTCACGACAATGACGGCGATGGCAGACGAATGGTGGAATTCTACCGCGGAATACTTATGGCTTGCGACCAGCTCAGCCAGGAGGGAATCTCGACCGACGTGGCGGCATGGAACGTTCCCATTGATGCCGATATCAGACAGACTCTCTTGGAGCCCAAGGCAAAAGACCGCGACATTATTTTCGGCCCACTATATACCTCTCAAGTGGGTTACTTGGCTCGTTTCTGCCAAAACAACGGCATTCGTCTGGTGATTCCCTTCTCTATTAACGGCAACGACGTGGCCACCAACAACGCAGTGTTTCAAGTATATCAAAATCCTGATAAAGTGAACAAACAGTCGATCGATGTCTTCATGCAACGTTTTCAAGGCTATCATCCCATATTCGTCGACTGCAACGACACCACCTCTAAGAAAGGAGGGTTCACTTTCGGACTGAGAAAAGTCTTGGAAAAGCACAACATACAGTATTCCATCACCAACTTGAAGTCGTCGGAGGAATACTTTGCCAAGGCTTTCAGTGCCTCCAAACCCAATGTTGTCATTCTCAACACGGGGCGTTCGCCTGAGCTCAACGTCTGCCTGGCAAAACTGGATGGAATGAAAGCCAATCATCCCAATATACAAGTGTCTCTTTTCGGATATACCGAATGGCTGCTTTATACAAATGTCTATTTGGAGTATTTCCACAAATACGACACGTATATCCCCACGACGTTTTATTACAACAGCCTGTCATCTTCGACTCAAAACCTCGAAAGAGAGTATCGCCAGTGGTTTAAAGGAGAAATGATCTGGGCTCTGCCCCACTTCGCCATCACCGGCTACGATCAAGCAGAATTTTTCATCCGCGGTCTGTTCAGCAAGGGCAAGAACTTTACCGGCTCCGCGAAAGAAAGCAACTACAAACCAGTGCAGACTCCGCTGCGTTTTGAACGCGTGGCCAATGGCGGCTATCAGAACGACGCCTTCATACTCATTCACTATTTGCCCAATCAGAAACTGGAAGCAATCAATTATTGACGACTGACAAATCCTATGAAAATAAGAAGCATCACCTTCCTCATATTGTTCTCATTAGTCGCCAACACCATGCAGGCACAAATCGGCGATCACCGAAGCATCTTCTCGATAGGTGTAAATGGTGGCTATGCCATGAGCAACATAGGCTTCACCCCTTCTGTTTCTCAAGGCAAGCATGGAGGCATGACCGGGGGGCTCTCGATGAGGTATGTGTGCGAGAAATATTTCTCAACCATTTGCTCTATCTACGCTGAAGTGAACTATGCCCAGCTCGGATGGAAAGAGAACATTAAAGATGTCAACAACCAGCCCGTGATCAATGCCTCCACCAAAGAGGCTGAGAACTATAAGCGTACACTCAACTATATTCAAGTTCCCATATTTGCCCACTTAGCTTGGGGAAAAGAGCAGAAGGGTTTCCAGTTTTTTATTCAGGCCGGTCCACAATTCGGTTATTTACTCAGCGAGAGCACTGATTCCAACTTTGCCTTTGACCAACGCAACATGGATGACCGGGCCAACAAAGTTTATGCGCAAGACAGTATGAGCGTTGAGAACAAATTCGACTACGGAATTGCTGCCGGTGCGGGAATAGAATTTTCGGCGCCCAAGATAGGCCATTTCCTCCTTGAAGGACGATATTATTATGGTCTCGGCAATATCTATGGCGACAGCAAACGTGACTACTTTTCGAAGAGCAATAATGGAAGTATTATGATCAAACTGACTTATCTAAGAGATATTTAATTTTAACACCTAAAAATATGTTTGAAAATCAACCTAAAGGTCTTTATGCGTTGGCCTTGGCCAACACTGGCGAGAGATTCGGCTACTACACGATGATCGCCGTTTTCGCACTTTTCTTGAGAGCCAACTTCGGACTCACACCTGGAAATGCCGGTCTAATCTACAGTATTTTTCTGGCTTTGGTCTATGTCATGCCCCTTGTGGGCGGAGCACTCGCCGACAAATTTGGATATGGCAAGATGGTAACCATTGGTATCATCATCATGTTCTTGGGCTACCTTTTCCTCGCCGTACCGTTAGGCGGCAATGGTTTTGCCATGGCTTGTATGTTGGCAGCACTGATACTCATCAGTTTTGGAACCGGTTTGTTTAAAGGCAATCTGCAGGTAATGGTGGGTAATCTCTACGACGATCCCAAATACAGTTCACAGCGCGACTCCGGATTTTCTATCTTCTATATGGCCATCAATATTGGTGCTCTGTTTGCACCCACAGCCGCAGTAAAAATCCATGACTGGGCGATGACCCAAGGCTTCGAGTCGGCCTCAGCCTACCATTTCTCTTTTGGTGTGGCCTGTGCCTCACTCATCATCTCTATCCTCATTTATTACGCATTCCGCTTTACCTTCCGTCATGTAGAAGGCAACGCCGCACAGGTGAATGCAGCCGAGGCCAACAATGAGCATGTTGAAGAGTTGACTCCACAAGAGACCAAGGAGCGCATCGTTGCCCTTTGTCTGGTGTTTGCAGTGGTGATCTTCTTCTGGATGGCCTTCCATCAGAACGGTCTGACCCTGACCTATTTTGCCAATGAGTTTACCCAAAAGACATCTACAGGCATTCAGAGCATGGCCTTTAATGTGGTCAACCTCGTTGCCATCATTTTCATCGTTTACGCCCTGTTTGGCCTATTCCAAAGCAAGTCCAACAAGGGACGTGTCATCTCTTTGGCCTTTATTATCGTAGCCTGCTGTATTTTGGGCTTCGACTATAAAAATGCCAATGGCACAGTAGAGGTAAGCGCACCGATCTTCCAGCAATTCAATCCATTCTACGTAGTAGCACTGACGCCGGTAAGTATGGCCATCTTCAGTTCCTTGGCCCGAAAAGGAAAAGAGCCATCAGCTCCCCGCAAAATTGCCTACGGTATGCTCGTTGCAGCCTGTGCCTACGCAATAATGTGCCTCGCTTCAGCAGGCCTGCCCACACCCAATGAACAGAAAGCATTGGGAGCAGACGGCGACTTCGTCTCCGCCAACTGGCTCATCGGCACCTATCTCATCCTCACCTTCGGAGAACTCCTGCTCTCGCCTATGGGCATCAGTTTCGTCAGCAAGGTGGCACCTCCCAAGTACAAGGGAATCATGATGGGCGGCTGGTTTGTTGCCACAGCATTTGGCAACATGCTCGTCAGCGTAGGCGGCTATCTGTGGGGCGACCTGCCGCTTTGGTCGGTATGGGCAGTATTCATCGTCCTCTGCCTCCTCTCTGCCGTATTTATGTTCTCCATGATGAAACGTTTGGAGAAAGTCGCTAAATAACAAGCTCAGCATAACATCATCCAAAGCGCTGGCATAAATTGTGCCAGCGCTTTTTTTATAAAAGAGAAAGGGATATTACAAGCATGTCGACCGTGGCGAGTGCCACACGATGATGCGGCGGAAACCACACGATGATGCGGCGGAAGCCACACGACGATGCGGCGGAAGCCACACGACGATGCGGCGGAAGCCACACGATGCTGTGGCGAATGCCACACGTTATAGTGCGGCGAATGCCACACTGTAGTTTAACGCTTTTGGTTGACTACTTTTAGCCTTATTTTTAATGTTGGTTGACCCGGTTAAACATTACTTTTATATTTGGTTGATACATGTGCGGCTTAGTCACGTTTATGGTTGATACAGCCGCTGCGTAAGCAAAAAACATAACAGAACAAGAGAGGGAGTAAAGGCGGAGACCTCACCTCCTGCTCTCGTTCCGATCTCGCATAAAGCATGTAGTTTAACGTTTTTGGTTGTGCGGCGAATGCTGTCCAATTCGTCAAGACAAAACGGATCAAGAGCATGAAAATACACCGTGATAAATATTTTTTCCCGTCAACGATCAATTGGATTTCCATAACAAAACTCTTCTGGAAGCGCCGAAATCTGGCTGACCTGCCGGAAATGTCAACTATAAAAGAAAGGCATAGTGATGAATCAAGCCATAGGCCCATCAGCTAAGAAGGATTCTCATTCACGAACGACAAGTATGTAAAAGAAAAGAATGAATACGCCTTAATTATTTGCTTGATTTTTTCAAGACGACAAAAAAAAACATTTTTTTACGTTCATAGGTCAAAGAAATCTTGACGATTTAAAATAAAAAATGTATATTTGCATTGAAAATTGGTGGATTACCCCTCGCGTGGGGGCTCTCATGTTTAACGAGTGAAAGGAGATATAAAAGGAAATAAATTTTACTCTGATGACTAAATATAACATCACACCCAAGAAAGTAAAGATGGCGGCTTACAGGAACCTGGTCAATCCCGAACTGATGGATCGATTAGAGACGCAGATCTACGACATCATCGTCAAACAGAAGAAATATTTGGATAAGGATTATTCCGCCAAACAATTGGCTGCTGACCTGAACACGAATTCACGCTACATCTCTGCCGTGATCAATGTTAGATTCAAAATGAATTATACGTCGTTTGTAAACAAACAGCGTATCAAGGACGCAATGGCCCTACTCTCTAAGAAAGACAACAAGAGCCTCAACATGGAAGACATCTCAGATATGGTAGGATTTGCCAACCGTCAGTCGTTCTATGCCTCTTTCTTCAGAATCAACAAAATCACGCCCCGTGAGTATAAATTGAAGCAATTCTCCAAGCGGGCCGCTAAGCGACCACTGAATGGAGAGAACGCCATGCCTCCTATTAGTGAAGGAGTCATTCCCGTCGCTGCTATAAGCGAGTGACCTGAAAAATTCTTATGATCGCTGCGGACAAAACGAACGAAAAGATTCATGAGACTTTGATTACTGTGATCTTTTAGGTGCAGTTTCTTTCGCAGCGATTCATTCTATACATAATTGACTTATATCAATGCTTAACGAGATAAACAACGTTCGTTTTGCCGACATTCAAATGCTGCGGTACGACCTGCCCGGTTGGGAGAACCTCAGCCTAAAGCAAAAGTTATATATCTATTTTCTGAGCAAAGCCGCCCTATTTGGGCGTGACATCATTTTTGATCAAACGGGGAAATTCAATCTTCTCATCCGTAAATGTCTTGAAGCCGTGTGGCAGGGCTACGACTTCACAGGGCATGATTCAGAGCGTGAGGCACTCCACGAATATTTGCGCAGAGTCTGGTTCTCAAGTGGCATCTACCACCACTATGGGTGTGAAAAATTTCAACCCGCATTCTCGGCAGAATGGTTTGAGGATGCACTGAACAAGGTTGAGCACCTCCTGCCCAAAGGGTTCTCGGCATCGAAAGCCTATTCTACAATTTCAAGAGCCATGTTCGACCCCAACTATCTCCCCATGCGTGTCAATAAAACAGATGGAGAAGACCTGGTCAAAACCTCTGCTTGCAACTACTATGACCATGTATCGCAAACTGAAGTGGAACAATTCTATAAACAAAAACAGACGGGGGCTTCAGAAGAGCCGTCATGGGGACTGAACTCCACCCTGGTGAAAGACCAGAATGGAAGAATCAAGGAACGTGTTTGGAAAGTAGACGGTCTATACGGTGAAGCATTGGAAAAGATCTCAGAATGGCTTAGCAAAGCCTTAACATATGCAGAGAATGAGCAGCAGAAAAAAGTCATCCGCCTGTTGTTGCACTACTACAAGGACGGGGATTTGAAAACCTTTGACGACTTCTCTATTGAATGGCTCAAAGAGCAACAAGGAGATATCGATTTCATCAACGGGTTTATCGAGGTATACGGCGATCCCTTAGGACTGAAGGGTTCTTGGGAAGGACTGGTAGAATACAAAGACCATGAAGCTACAAAACGAACTGAAATGATCAGTAGAAACGCCCAGTGGTTTGAAGACCATTCGCCCGTGGATGACCGATTCAAGAAACCCAAAGTGAAAGGAGTGTCGGCCAAAGTCATCTGCGCCGCCATGCTCGCAGGTGATGAGTATCCCTCAACGGCTATTGGTATCAACTTACCGAATGCCGACTGGATAAGAGCTCGCTACGGATCCAAGAGTGTTACGATAAGCAATATCACCCAATCCTATAACAGGGCAGCGCAAGGTAACGGGTTTCTTGAAGAATTTGTCATAGACAAGCCGACTCTTGCCACCATTCGCCGATGGGAAAGCGTTACCGATGAACTCCATACCGACCTGCATGAATGTCTGGGCCATGGCAGCGGACAACTACTGCCGGGAACCGACCCAAATGCGCTGAAGGCCTACGGGAGCACTATTGAGGAGGCACGGGCAGATCTGTTCGGACTCTATTACATGGCAGACCATAAACTGATCGAATTGGGACTGCTGGATTCCGAACATGCCTATGAAGCCCAATATTACACCTACATGATGAATGGACTAATGACCCAGCTGGTGAGAATACGCCCAGGCTTCAAGATAGAGGAAGCCCACATGCTCAACCGGTCGCTAATCGCCCATTGGGCTGTTGACATGAACCCGGATGCCCTACAACTGATAGAGACAGGGGGAAAGCATTACGTAAAGATCAACGACTACAAAGCGCTTCGCGTGGTCTTTGGCCGTCAATTGGCAGAGATACAACGCATCAAAAGCGAAGGCGATTATGAGGCGGCCCGAAATTTGATAGAACACTTTGCAGTGAAAGTTGATCCTCAACTCCACCAAGAAATACTGCAACGATATGCCCGGCTCAACATTGCTCCCTATAAAGGATTTATCAACCCGAAACTGACACTTGTCGAGAAAGACGGCAAAACGGTTGATGTAAAGGTAGACTACAGTGAGGGTTACGACGAGCAGATGCTCCGCTACAGTAGAGATTACTCCACGCTTCCCGTCTGAATCAGATGGGGATGGCCGTTGACTACGCATGAAAATAATTGCCGATTAAGACAGAAATAATATAGGACTTATTGACTCAAAAGACTTATTGACTCAAAAGACTTATAAACTAAATAGGACTTATAGACTAAAAAGAATGAACGAAGCGATAAACAAACAGATAAAGCAGATTAAACAGTCTTTCCGCCTGATGATGAATGGCGAGGCTTCGCGGTCTATGCGCGAGAAAGGCGTTGAATATAAACTGAACTGGGGCGTGACACTGCCTCAACTCAAGCAAATGGCCTCTCAATACGAGAAAAATTATGAACTGGCCGTGGAACTTTGGAAAGAAGACATCAGAGAATGCAAAATCTTGGCGACTCTTCTGATGCCATCGAAAGAAATGCCAGAAGAAGTGGCCGAGATCTGGATGGAGCAAACACAATCGCAGGAAATGGCAGAGATGGAAGCATTCAACCTCTTCCAGAACCTCGACTACGCCCCCGACTTAGCCTACAAATGGATAGCCAGCGACAAAGATCTCTATCAAATATGTGGCTACAACATTCTCTCGCGCCTCTTCATGAAAGGTCAAGAGCCAAATGAGCGCGGAATCAACGAACTCATCGACCAGGCTCAAACTGCTATCCAAGGCGGGAGTTTAGGAGTGAAGCATGCGGCTATGAATTGCATGAACCGACTGGGAGAAATCAGCAAACAATACGAACTTATCGTAACAAAGGCCTTAGGCTTCTAATTGGGATTTGATAAATTAACACGTACAAGGAGTATATTTCTATAGAAAAACTTGGGCATATCCGAAAATAATATTAATTTTGCACAAAATAAAACAATTAATATCTTTTATTTATTACAGATGAAAAGAGTTATCGTCCCATTAATCGCTCTGACGATTATCTTGCTTCTTGGTAGTTGTAACTCAGCCAAAGAAGTAGCTTATTTTCAAAATGCTGACAAAGTGAGCCTTGAAGCTTCTCGTATGCTCTACGATGCAAAGATCATGCCTAAGGATCAGCTCACCATCACCGTCATCACAACTGATCCTCAAGCCTCTGCCCCATTCAACCTCTCTGTATCCAATACCATTGGAACAACCGGCCAGCTCAGCGTTGGTAGCGGATCTCTCCAAGGCTACCTTGTTGACAACTCAGGTAACATCACTTTCCCTGTAATTGGAAAAATCCATGTTGCCGGAATGACAAAGAGCCAATGCGAAGACTTGATTCTCTCAAAGTTGAAACCCTACTTGTCTGAGACAGAACACCCGGTCGTGACGGTTAGAATGGCAAGTTATCGCGTGACGGTGCTCGGTGAGGTTCAGAGCCCTAAAGTAGTTCCCGTCACAACTGAGAAGATGAGCATTCTCGAAGCTTTAGCACAGGCTGGCGACCTCACGATTTACGGTAAGCGTACGAACGTGATGTTGATTCGCGAAGATGCACAGGGAGAGAAGCATATCCATAGATTGAATCTGAATGATGCCAATATCTTCAATTCTCCCTATTATTATCTGCAACAGAACGACATTATATACGTGCAGCCCAACAGCATCAAGGCTAAGAACTCTGATATTGGTAGCTCCACTACGATTTGGACAGCATTCGTAAGCGTAGCCATATCGATTGCATCTCTGGTCGTGAACATCTTGAACTAAACGAAGGCTAAGTTTTTTTTGAACTTTTAAATACATGAGAATGAAAGAATGTTGACGAAGTTGCTTAAAGCGATTTCTCACCGTTCTTTCATTTTTTTTATTAAAAAAGACAGCATTACTCAATGGAACGGGAAATACATGAAGATTGCGGTGTGGCAATGATACGCCTGTTGAAGCCGCTTGAATATTACCAGCAGAAATACGGCACATGGATGTATGGGCTGAACAAACTCTATCTGATGATGGAGAAACAACATAACCGCGGTCAAGAAGGGGCTGGCTTGGCTTGTGTCAAGCTCGAAGCCGAGCCGGGCAATGAATACATGTTCCGAGAAAGGGCTGAAGGAGCAAATGCCATAACCGAAATCTTCAACACTGTACATAAGACATATCAGACTGTAGTGGGTGATGCCAACACAGATGAAAAACGGAAAATCCACGAATTCCCCTATGCGGGCGAAGTGTATATGGGACATCTGCGCTACTCCACAACAGGAAAGAGCGGACTCAAATACGTTCATCCCTTTTTGCGCCGCAACAACTGGAAAGCCAAAAACTTATGTCTGTGCGGCAACTTCAACATGACAAATATCGATGAGATATTCTCAAAGATTACCGCCCAGGGACAATGTCCACGCATCTACAGCGACTCATACATCATGCTGGAACTGATGGGACACCGTTTGGATAGAGAGGTTGAGAGGAACTATGCCGAAGCAAGAAAGCAAGGTCTCAAAGGATTGGACATCACGGCTTATATCGAAGACCATGTGGATATGAGCAACGTGCTCAAAACCTCCATGAAAGATTTTGATGGAGGCTACGTCATGTGTGGGATTACAGGATCTGGCGAAATGTTCACCATTCGCGACCCTTGGGGAATCCGCCCTGCTTTTTACTACAAGAATGATGAATTTGTCGTATTGGCAAGTGAGCGCCCTGTGCTGCAAACCACATTCGACTTGGAATGCGACGACATCAAAGAGCTCGAACCCGGAACGGCGTTGCTCGTCAGACGCAACGGCGAATGCTCCATTAAGAAGATCTTTGAGCCGAAGGAAAACTCTGCCTGCTCGTTTGAGCGGATTTATTTTTCACGCGGAAGCGATCGTGACATTTATAAAGAGCGCAAGAAGTTAGGCGAGCAACTCACCGGTCCCGTCCTGAAAGCAGTAGACTTTGACACGAGGCATACCGTATTCTCCTTCATTCCCAATACTGCGGAGGTGGCTTTCTACGGACTGACGCAAGGATTCACCCAATATGTCCATCAACAGAAAATCCAGAAAGTCTTGGATTTAGGCCATGCGCCAACCAGAGAGGAGATGGAAGAGATTCTCAACTCTCAGTCTGTCCGCTCTGAGAAAGTGGCCTGGAAGGATATCAAGCTCCGCACGTTTATCACAGAAGGAAACTCACGTAATGACCTTGCGAGTCATGTGTACGACATCACGTATGAAAGTATCGTTCCCTATAAAGACAACTTGGTCATCATAGATGACTCCATCGTCAGAGGTACGACCCTCAAAGAAAGCATTCTTAGAATTCTCGACCGCCTGCATCCGAAGAAGATGGTTGTCGTGTCATCGGCTCCCCAAATTCGTTATCCAGATTATTACGGCATTGATATGCCCCGCTTGGAAGAATTCTGTGTATTCCGGGCTACAATTGCCCTGTACATCGAGCGAGGCATGCAGGATCTTATCGAAAAAGTCTACCAAGAATGCAAAGCAGAACTTCAGAAGCCCAAAAATGAAATGCGCAATTGCGTGAGAGACATCTACAAGCCATTCAGCGTGGAAGAAATCAACCAAATGATCGTAAAAATGCTACGCCCTGAAGGTGTTTCTACACCTATTGAGCTGGTATATCAGAGCATCGAAGGACTTCATGAAGCTATTCCCAACCACAAGGGCGACTGGTATTTCACGGGGAAATATCCTACTCCGGGCGGCACCAAATGCTGTATTCAGGCCTTTGTGAAGTATTTCGAAAACGTATATCAACAGAACAAGAGATAACAACCACAACTATGAGAAATGTAACATTAGTCTTGTCGGATGGAACGACATTCCATGGAAAGTCGTTTGGCTACGACAAACCTGTAGCAGGTGAGGTTGTATTCAACACCGCAATGATGGGTTATCCGGAGAGTCTAACAGATCCGTCCTACGCCGGGCAACTCATGACGCTGACCTACCCATTGGTGGGCAACTATGGTGTTCCCCCCTTCACTTTTGCAGCCACAGGGCTGCCCGATTTCATGGAGAGTGATAAAATCTATGCCTCAGCCATCATTGTAGCCGACTACAGTGAGCAATATTCCCACTGGAACGCAAAAGAAAGTCTCGCTGATTGGCTGAAACGTGAACAAGTGCCAGGAATTACTGGTATTGACACACGCGAACTGACAAAAGTTTTGCGCGAGCATGGAGTCATGATGGGAAAGATTCTCTTTGACGATGAGCCCAACAATGTCCCTGAAGCAACCTACGAAGGAGTGAACTTTGTCGACAAAGTGAGCTGCAAGGAAGTCATCCGCTACAATGAAGGTGCAGGCAAGCGAGTGGTACTTGTCGACTGCGGTGTCAAGGCCAACATCATCCGTTGCCTTATTGAACGCGGCGTGGAAGTCATCCGCGTACCCTGGAACTACGATTATACCGGCATGGACTATGACGGACTATTCCTCGCCAATGGTCCTGGCGATCCCGACACATGTTCCGACGCCGTTGAGATCATCCGTAAACAGATGAGCATGAACCGCAAACCCATCTGCGGAATTTGTATGGGCAATCAACTTTTAGGCAAGGCGGCTGGAGCCACAATCTATAAACTAAAATATGGCCACCGCTCTCACAACCAGCCAGTTCGCCTTGTGGGCACCGACAAATGCTACATCACATCACAAAACCATGGTTATGCCGTTGATGCCAAAACACTCGGAAAGGATTGGGAGGAACTTTTCATCAATATGAACGATGGTTCCAATGAGGGCATTCGTCACAAGACCAATCCGTGGTTCACATCCCAGTTCCATCCAGAGGCTTGTTCTGGTCCGGTCGATACGATGTTTATGTTTGACAAGTTTGTTGACACGCTCAATAAATAATGCTATCCGTCAAATCTCATAAGATAATCCAAGATGAAAGATCATAATATAAAAAAAGTATTGCTGCTTGGTTCTGGAGCATTAAAAATCGGTGAAGCCGGTGAGTTTGATTATTCGGGTTCACAGGCTTTGAAGGCCTTGCGTGAGGAAGGCATACAGACCGTACTCATCAATCCCAACATCGCCACAGTACAGACCTCAGAGGGCGTAGCCGACAAGATATATTTTCTTCCCGTTCAGCCCTATTTCGTTGAACGCGTCATCAAGAAGGAGCACCCTGATGGCATTTTGCTGTCATTCGGTGGCCAAACGGCACTCAACTGCGGTGTACAGCTTTACAAGAACGGCATCCTTGAGAAATACAATGTGCGCGTGTTAGGTACCCCTGTGCAGGCCATCATGGACACAGAGGACCGCGAGCTCTTCGTGGAACGATTAGACGAAATCAACGTCAAGACCATAAAAAGCGAAGCCTGCGAGAACATTGAACAAGTGCACAAAGCGGCCTCGGATCTCGGCTATCCCGTCATCGTACGTGCAGCCTATGCACTTGGAGGCTTGGGATCAGGATTTGCCGATAACGAGGAGGAACTCGACGCGCTTTGCGAGAAGGCTTTCTCTTTTTCTCCCCAGGTGCTGATTGAGAAAAGTCTCAAAGGCTGGAAGGAGATCGAATACGAAGTGGTGCGCGACAGATACGACAACTGCATCACCGTGTGCAACATGGAGAATTTCGACCCATTAGGCATTCACACAGGTGAGAGCATTGTGGTTGCGCCATCACAGACACTTTCAAACAGCGAGTATCACAAACTTCGCGCTCTGTCTATCAAGATCATCCGGCATATCGGTATTGTCGGTGAGTGCAATGTCCAGTACGCTTTCGACCCCAACAGCGAGGATTACCGTGTCATTGAGGTCAACGCCCGCCTGAGCCGTTCTTCGGCTTTGGCCTCCAAAGCTACTGGATACCCATTGGCGTTTGTGGCTGCCAAGCTGGCCATGGGTTATGGACTTTTTGAACTGAAGAACTCCGTCACGAAGACAACATCAGCTTTCTTCGAGCCAGCCCTCGACTATGTAGTCTGCAAAATTCCACGCTGGGACTTGAGCAAGTTCCATGGTGTCGACAAGGAACTCGGCTCATCGATGAAGTCGGTAGGCGAAGTTATGGCCATAGGACGCACTTTCGAGGAGGCTATCCAGAAGGGTATGCGAATGATCGGTCAGGGCATGCACGGCTTTGTTGAAAACAAAGAGCTGGAAATCCCCGATATCGACGCGGCATTGCGTGAGCCAACCGACAAACGTGTATTCGTCATTTCAAAGGCCATGCACCGTGGATATACGATAGACCAAATCCATGAACTGACGAAAATCGACAAATGGTTCCTCTACAAGCTCAAGCATATCATAGACATTGACGAAGCCTTGAAAAAATGCACGAGCATCAACGTTCTCGACAAGGAACTGCTACGCACGGCTAAAATTTATGGATTCACAGACTTCCAAATTGCGCGTGCGGTTGGACTGGAGAACGAACTCCACAATATGCACAAAGCGCTGCTCGTCGTTCGCAATCTCCGCAAGAGTATGGGTATTCTGCCCGTGGTGAAACAGATCGACACTTTGGCAGCCGAATATCCCGCGCAGACCAATTACCTCTATGTCACATACGCAGGGGTAAAGAGCGATATTGAATTCCACAACGACAAGCAGAATATCATTGTGTTAGGTTCCGGTGCTTACCGGATCGGCTCGTCTGTAGAGTTTGACTGGTGCGGTGTTCAGGCACTCAATACCATACGCAAACAGGGCTACCGCTCTATCATGATCAACTACAACCCGGAGACTGTCTCCACAGACTATGATATGTGCGACCGGCTGTACTTTGACGAGTTGACTTTTGAGCGTGTTATGGACATCATTGAATTTGAGAACCCACATGGCGTCATCATCTCTACAGGCGGACAGATCCCCAACAATTTGGCCATGCGTCTCGACGAACAGAATGTGCCTATACTCGGAACAGCAGCCCAGGATATTGACAATGCTGAAGACCGAGCCAAATTCTCATCAATGCTGACCAGCAACGGCATCAACCAACCCGAATGGAGTGCATTGACGAGCATGGCCGACATCGACACCTTTGTCGACCGCGTCGGCTTCCCGGTACTCGTCCGCCCATCCTACGTACTTTCAGGTGCAGCCATGAACGTTTGCTCCAACAAGGAGGAGTTGACACGGTTCCTCAAGCTTGCTGCCAACGTTAGCGAGGATCACCCCGTCGTCGTTTCCAAATTCATTGAAAATGCCAAAGAGATCGAAATGGATGCAGTGGCACGCAAGGGTGAAATTCTTGCCTATGCCATCTCGGAGCATATAGAGTTCGCAGGAGTCCACTCAGGCGATGCCACCATACAGTTCCCCCCACAGAAGCTCTATGTTGAGACCGTTCGACGTATTAAACGTGTGAGCCGCCAGATTGCCAAAGAACTTCATATCTCGGGTCCTTTCAACATCCAGTTTATGGCCCGCGACAACGACATTTTAGTCATCGAGTGTAACCTCCGAGCCAGCCGTTCCTTCCCATTTGTGAGCAAAGTGCTCAAGATCAACCTTATCGACCTCGCCACGAAGGTGATGTTGGGTGTGCCTGTGGAGAAGCCCAACAAGAATCTCTTCGACCTCGACTACGTGGGCATCAAGGCCAGCCAGTTCTCGTTCAACAGACTGCAGAAGGCCGACCCCGTGTTGGGTGTGGACATGAGCTCTACGGGAGAGGTAGGTTGCCTCGGCGACGATACCAATCAAGCTCTCATCAAGAGTATGCTCTCTGTGGGCCAGTCGATTCCTAAGCACACTTTGCTCCTTTCTACGGGTGGTGCCAAGCAGAAAGCCGAGATGCTCGACCCTGCGAAGATGCTCGTACAGCATGGCTATGAACTTTTCGCAACACCGGGAACAAGCAAGTTCCTCACAGAGAATGGGATTCCTAATACATGTGTCTACTGGCCATCGGATGAGGAAAAGAAGCCACAAGCCATGGATATGCTTCATCAGCACAAGATAGACATGGTGGTGAACATCCCCAAAGACCTTACCCCCCACGAACTCACCAATGGCTACAAGATTCGTCGCGCGGCCATCGACCTCAATGTGCCGCTCATCACCAACAGCCGTCTTGCCGCCAGTTTCATCAATGCTTTCTGCACGCTGACGCTCGACGACATCGACATCAAGAGTTGGGACGAATACAAATGATGGAAGATTCTCCGTGAGGCCCGCGCCTCCGAAGGCCCGCGATGGCAAAGTTGGACAACCAATAAGAAAAGGGACGGCGCAGTTAGCCGTCCCTTTTCTGGTTCTTTGAACTTATGGGTTATTATTGCTGTCCGCAGAACTTTTTTGATTGTGCAGGATTAGGGCTGACACTTCTCACGAGGTATCAGCCTTTTTTTTTGCATACCTTGTAGTTTGCCGTCGCTCATCCAAGTTGTGTGACAACTGCACACAGTAGCTGGACAACCTACGCACAGCAACAGTCCAGTCGACACGCAACTCAGACAAGGGAAGTGGGAAAAAGCAATGTTTTTTTGTTGGTTTAAGGAAATATTCCTAACTTTACACAAAAATTAGTCATTAAGTAAATAAAGACAGTCATGCGTCATACCACACAATGCGTGCAGATTCCCGCCTTTGGCTTTGCTGATACCAAACCCCATTACGAATTGCTCGACGGGCTGCGCGGCGTCGCTGCCCTGCTTGTCGTGTTCCACCACATCTTTGAGGGCTATGCCTTTGCCGGCTCTGTCCATGGCGTTGGCGACGGCATCATCGCCCACCTCAATCATGGCTATCTTGCGGTGGATTTCTTCTTCCTGCTCTCAGGTTTTGTCATTGGCTATGCCTACGACGACCGTTGGCAGCGAGGCTTTACGTTGAGCGACTTCTTCCGCCGTCGCCTCATCCGCCTCCATCCCATGGTGGTGTTTGGCGCAGTGGTGGGTCTTGTGTGTTTCCTCCTCCAAGGTTGCGCGCATTGGGACGGCAGCCGCGTCTCCGTGTCCATGGCCATGCTCGCCCTTTTGGCAGCTATGTTCATGATTCCAGCTTGGCCAGGTTGTCCCTACGAGGTGAGGGGCAACGGCGAGATGTTCCCGCTCAATGGCCCGGCATGGTCGCTGTTCTTTGAGTACATAGGCAACATCCTCTATGGTCTTTTTGTCCATCGCCTCTCCACCCGCATGCTGAAAGCCGTCACCGCATTGTTGGGTGTGGCCTTGGTATGGATGACCGTCGGCGACTTTGTTGGGTGGGGCATGTTTGGCGTAGGCTGGACGCTCGACGGGGTAAACTTTTGGGGAGGCTTGGTGAGGATGCTGTTCCCCTATTCCCTCGGCATGCTCCTTTCCCGCCGCTTCCGTCCCGTCAGGGTGAGGGGCACCTTTTGGTTGGCTACGGTCGTCATGGCGGTTTTGTTCATGGTGCCTTACATTCCCGGCAAGTCGCCTGTGTGCTGGAATGGAATGTATGAGGCCGTTTGCATCATCATCGTTTTCCCCGTCTTGCTTTGGCTCGGCGCTTCCGATAGGACAGCCGGTAAGCGCCAGACCGCTATGTTCCGTCTCTTGGGCGACCTCTCTTATCCGCTCTACATCGTACATTATCCGCTGTTCTATCTCTTTTATTCCCACCTTATCCACACTGGCACTTACACCTTAGGCCAGAGCCTGGGCTATGCCTCGCTCACCGTGGCAGGCAGCATTGCCTTGGCATGGGTGGCACTGCATTTCTACGACATTCCCGTGCGCCGCTGGCTCACTTCTTTGACGAAGAAAGCAAAGTGAATGAGCTGAAAACATGGTATGGGCTCTCTGTTCAGCGAATGTCGCTTTTGTCAAAACAACAATGTTTTTCAACGAATTACCCTCTAAGTTTGCAGAAGATTGCGGCGCAGCCGCATAAGAAGAAAAATGCGAATGTGTATTCTATGTAACCATCCATTTTAGGCCGCCTTTTCTATAAGCTGTAAATTTTCGACCTTTGCCGAAAATTTACAGCTTTATGTTTAATCTCAACGAGAACAATCAGTTTCTCATTTCCAATGCTCCTACCGACA